>ERZ791905.22-NODE-22-length-206551-cov-6.591009_pt1 | contig 206551 bp, 181 predicted proteins | sample MGYA00510147_ERZ791905 | MGnify/ENA primary metagenome ERZ791905 (study PRJEB30046, sample SAMN00792084) | human gut metagenome | study: EMG produced TPA metagenomics assembly of the A metagenome-wide association study of gut microbiota in type 2...
CAGATAGTTAAGTTGGGCTGTCGATTGTACATGAAACCTAAACTTTATAATGGAAATAATCATAGATGAAACAAGCCACATAGGGATAATGCTCGGTGGCTTGTTTTGAAAATGGATAATTTGAATCTTATAACTTCGGATTTCGTCTTCTCAGTTTCCTATGTTCCTTTGCCGGCTTGGAACGTGAAAATATTTCTTTTAAGGTCTGTTTTTCTTCGACAGAAAGCTGGGTAATTTTCATTTCCAAATTTTTGCAGAACAAAAGGAGTAGTCCGTTAATATAAGCATCATTAGAGGCTTCGGGAGTATCCTCTGTAGCAATCTGAGTTGGAGAAGTAAAACCATCAATGATATTTTTGATCATGCTTTGATAGTCAATATCGCTGGCTGTGTTGCTGTCTTTCATATGGGTATTTCTCAGGTCAGAGACGATTGGTTTTAAGTCTTCCAACAGGATGTTTATGTAATACTGTTCTGTCTCTATGTGAGAAGTATCAAATATTTTTGCAAAAGCATCGGTGGAGTCGGCACCGAGTTCGTTCAGTTTATATCTCATCACATCAAGAAAAGCATTTGCTATCTGAATGCCTTTATCATTAAAACCATCAATATAGATTTCCAGGTCAGTCATGAATTTGTGGAAGCTTTCATGAGAGAGTAATTCTGATAATAACCGTGGATTATATTTTTCATCAGTCAGTATTTGAACTGCATCATCATTGAGATGCAGATCGGATACTGACTTATTTGTATGTTCACGTAGTTCGGTTCAGCAAAGAAGATAATCGGTGCTTACTTGATAAAAGTCTGCAAGCGTCAGTAGATTGCCAAGTGACATATCTACATTTTCATCTTTCTCATAGTTGCCGGGTGTGGAACTTGGGATGCCGGTAGCATCAGACAATTCCTGCAATGACATTCTTTTTTCTGCGACTCTCAAATCTTTCAGCCGTTCCGGTATGGTAAGCCTTGTGTGCATAGTACATTCCTCGTTTCAAAGATATAGATAGATTACTATGATATTGGTAAAGAATAAAGTGAAATTTAATTCATGTCTTGTCCAGAATATTGGAAAAAATCATAAAGAGGATATTTTTCCAGCATCTTGGATATACCGGATTCGTATAAAAATTTTGAGAAAATAGTTTCATACAATGAATCGGAAAGGAGTACAAAAATTATGGAATGTTGTAAATGTATCAGTATGAAAAAAGCTGGAAGGCGCAGCTCCGTGAAAAGTCATTTTCATGGTTTGAGGGATTGGGGGTGCAAGACGTCCGGTGGACGTCTGTTCTGCACGGACCGGAGTGGAACGGAGACTTTCCCCAACAAGCTAAAAAGGCATTTTGTACCTACAAATGCACTGCTTGCCAATTAGCAATATTTATGTAACGAGAGTTGAATCTTATGCAAGAATTGGGCACAAAAGGCTGTTAATGACGAAAGAACTTTAAAGTATATGGAGGATCAGGAAAAATGGGAAATACAAAATATGATGATAAGTTTTACAGATTACCGAAACGATTATTTAAAGAAGATCAATTTAGAAGCATGACGAATGAGGCAAAGACACTTTATATGATTTTGTTGGATCGGCGTTGCTTATCGGAGTGTAATGGTGATGCATGGCGAGATGAATATGGAGCTACATTTATCATTTTTACAATCAAAGAAATGATGAAGCTGTTGCATCTGGGAAATAAGAAAATTAACAAGATGCTGAAGGAACTGGAGGTACATAATCTGATTTATCGAAGCCATCAGGGATTAGGAAAGCCGAATAAGATATATGTGTATGACTTGTTGAAAGCAGATAACGATAATTGGCTGCCAAAGCAATTTAAGCACAGAAAGGGGCGGACAAATGAGAAAGAAATATTATGATGATGCAAAAGAGAATGCAGAACTTCGGGAGAAATTGGAGTATTACAGAAATCGTAAGTTAAGCGGTCGTCAGAAACATAATGCCAAGTGGATGGCAATTTACAATGATTTTGTTGTTGGGTATGAGAGCGGCATGACAATGGTAGAAATTGCAAAGCGGAACAATGTCAGTGAGAGGACGATTTATAGGTATAAAGCGTATTATGACAAGATGAGGGAAGAAAAGAATAATGAGTAGACCATTTTTGAGGTGTTATGAAAATGGTTGAATGAATTTTGCGGTGGATTTTTTGTACCGCAAACATGAAACAGAAAATATTTGTGGTCACAGTTTGTGACCGCAAAATCAGGAAGGAAATTTATGACAGAAGAGAAGAAAGAAGAAATTGCAGTAATTGAAATTACAGAAGAATACATGAAGGATCGGCTTTATGAATTCAGAGGGAAAAAAGTTATGCTTGATTCAGACTTGGCAGAAATTTATGGGTATGAAACCAAAAATTTTAAAAGGCAGGTTAAGAATAACATTGCCAAATTTGAAGGCGATGATTTTATGTTTGAATTGAATGATGAAGAGGTGGAAAATCTTTCAAGGTGCAAAAATTTCACCTTGAATATGGGAAGAGGTTTAAATATAAAATACAAACCTTATGTGTTTACAGAACAGGGTGTATATATGCTTATGACGGTTTTGCGCGGCGATCTCGCAATTAAACAAAGCCGTGCACTTGTGAAAAGATGGTGGAATTTAAAATTTCATTTTTGGCATATAATATAGCAAGAAAAAACGATTGTTGTGAGCATTAGGATATGCTATACTAGATGTGAGAAGAAAGGGTGTGATTGCATGTTGGCAACGAAACCGCAGGTAGTAGAAACATCAGATACTGCAAAATTGGAATTATATAGATTAATTGGTGAAGGCTATAAAGCAATGCAGGAAGGCAGAACCAGTACAATTGATGAAGTGAGAGAAAAACTGAAGAAAAGGAGAGAGGAGCGTGGCTAATGTAGTATTTACCGAACCAGCAGAATATGATTTGCTGGATATCGAGTACTATATTTTTGTTGATCTTTGCAATCCTCAAGCATCGGAGAGAATAACAGAAGGTATCCTCGATGCCGCTGAAAGGCTGGGAGAATATCCGACGGGGCATTCCTTAGTTGACGATGAACTTTTGAGAAGAGTGGGTTTGCGGATGACGCGCTTTGATAACTACAACATCTTTTAACACTATGATAGGGAAGATGATGTAGTGTACATAATCAGAATTTTACATAACAAGGCTGATTGGCAAAATATATTGAAAAAGTAAATATAAATGGTTAGAAATAAACCTCTAAGTCTTCAAAGATTTGGAGTTTTTTTTTCCTACTTTTGATGGGAAATAATATCCGAAACAAACAACTTATGGTACAATCCCATCTTTGACAGTTGGAATGCAAAAAAACGGTTGTGAAGCCAGTAAAATCAAGGCTTGCAGCCGTTTTTTGTTTCGTAGCGATAGGTGCTATTGTGCTATATTTTCTACACTATGGTAAATTTATTTCTTTTGTTTGCTTGATGATGCTTCGCATCGTAGATTTTTTGATAAATTCATAGTCTGTCCGAAAACCAAAAGTTTTGTGTAAAGAGTCTGTTATTTCAGTTCGAGTGTAGGATGGAACGTAGCCATTAGCGGTATTTAACAGTGTCATTTTCATAGATCGCAGAGTCTCTATGATCTGCTCTGTTGTATAGCTGTTTCCTATTTTCTTTTCTAACAGACGGTAGAGAAGAAGGCTGATGTAACAGGTCATGAAATGTGCCTTGATCCGGTCATCTCTTCTGACATAAACAGGTCTGGCTTCGAATTCTGTTTTCATGATTTTGAAGTTTTCTTCAATTTCCCAGCGCTGCTTGTTGATCTTTATGATTTCCTCGATATTTCCCTCCAGAAATGCTCGGTTATTTGCACTTCCAAGACCGGCATCTGAACAGAAAATAAATTCACTACAGTTAAAATCTTTTATGATTTTCTTCTCCAGAGGTTTAAGCGTTGTCTGCTCGTTTTGATTACCCGGAAAAACATCAAATGCAAGTGGAATGCCATCAGCATCCATAAAAAGCCCCATACCAACAATCGGATTTGGACGGTTCTCCTTGCCTTTTCCATAGTGCTTCAAACCGCTTTCTTCCTCAATCTCAAAGTAATAATTCATACAGTCATAGTAAAGTATCTTCTGATTTCTTGGATGGATGAAGTTTGAATTTTTGTATAGTTCACTTTGGATAAAATCCGACTCTTCCGCGATTACAGATAAAGCTCTGTAAACATCCTGAAGTTCATACTTTGGTGGTTCGAGAAGCGTTTTGCAAAAGTTATAACTGCTGAGCTTGCCTGAAGGAGAGAGAACCCTTGCGTAAACGAGATCAGTAAGAATGGCATGGAAGTCATACTTAAATTTATGGCGTCCTTTAATCACACGGCAGATGTTATCAAGGCGTAGCTCCGTGCATAATTGTTGAAGAAATAGATAACCGGCATGAAAAGAACGTGCCTCATTCATAGGAATGCAGGCAGCTTGGGAGAATTCAACCGTAACTTTCCCTGTACGCTCATTGTAGAGTTCTGTTTCTTTGGCAGCTTCGCTTTTCGCCCAAGCCATAAGTTTTTCATTATCACCATCAAACTGTTCCAACAAAGTGTTGTATTTTCCAAGCTTCTTATAGATACGAGATGATGATTTTCCGTCCTTTTTTCGGAATGATTGATAAATGTAAACATCTTTATTATTTTCACTACCTGTAACTGCAATATACATAACACCAAATCCTTTTTCTTTTAAGTATACAACACTATTACAAACAAGTACATACCAAAACGAAAAATTTGACATAAAAAATGCAGGTTTTATGCGACATGCGATAACTTTTTTAAATATTCAACTGTCAAACTCTCGGGATAAAATAGCTGCCATGTTACTTATTGATAAAAATTGTTCGTTTACAGATTGCTGACTTCGTTGCGATTTAGAAAAAAGAGTGATAATATAACGATGTTATATATTTAACTGGAAGAATGAATAAATAAATGCGGATGTGTTATCGTCCGCTTTTATTTAACAATCACGGTTAGAAAAAACTAACCTAAAAAGAAAAGAGGTATTGTTATGAAGAGTGAAACGAAACTCAAAGGAAAAGATTTGATTAACATTGGTATTTATGGCGCAATTTATTGTGTTCTGTTGACAGCTGTTGCAATGCTGGGATACATACCAATTATGATGCCGTTGTTAACGATTATTGGACCGATTGTGTGTGGTATTCCTATGATGCTGTTTATGACAAAAGTTAAAAAATTTGGCATGGTAACGATTATGGGAATTATCCTTGGCGTGTATTTATGGATTACTGGAATGGGATTTTGGCCAGCGGTATTCGGCCTTATCTTTGGAGTACTTGCAGATTTGATTTTTAAGAGTGGTAATTATCAAAGCGCCACTAAAACAGTGGTAGGAAATGGTGTTTTTCATATTATTCTTTTTGGAAACTTCCTGCCTTTATATTTAAATGCGGATGAATATTTTTCTACAAGACAAAGCTTCGGCCAGGAATATATCACTTCACTGACTAATATTATGCAGCCTTGGACTGCACCTATACTGTTAGTTTGCTGTTTTGTTTCAGGTATGATTGGAGCACTTCTGGGCAAGAAATTGTTGAGAAAGCATTTCGTTAAGGCAGGGATAGTATAATGGCAAATGGAATATTACAGGCAAGCGTACAAAAGCGAGGAATAGTTCTTGATCCAAGAACAAAAATGCTACTGCTTTTTACTATGGCAGTATTTGTATTGGGGTATTCAGGAGGGGAAATTCTGAATTTCCTGTTACCTTGTTTTTGTGTTTTGCCAGCAGTGCTTTTGTTGACTGGTCGAAAATACAAGACTGCTTTCAGTTATATTCTGATATATTCAGCTTCCTATTTGGCTTTTATGCTTTTGGGAAATAAGACAAATGGAGTTCTTAACTTTCTTTTGCTTGGAATTTGTGGAATCCTTGCCAGATTCCTGCCATGTATGGTGATGGGAGCCTATATGATTTCCACAACAACAGTCAGTGAATTTACTGCGGCAATGCAGCGGATGCATCTTAGCGATAAGATTATTATCCCTCTTTCTGTTATGTTTCGTTTCTTCCCTACGGTAATTGATGAATTTGTTTCTATCAATGCTGCGATGAAGATGAGAGATATTCGCATTGGTGGAAGAAATTTTTCCAAAATGTTTGAATATAGAATTGTACCGTTAATGACATGTTGTGTAAAAATCGGTGAGGAACTTTCGGCAGCAGCTTTGACAAGGGGATTGGGCGGAACTGTTCATAGAACCAACATATGCAGGATTGGATTTCACATACAGGACATTCTTGTGATACTGTTGTGTCTTGTGCCATTAATTCTTCTAGTGCTTGAAAATATGAGAATTGTATAATAGGTGAGGTGACATCATGATTGAACTAAATAATATTTGTTTTCAATATGCAAATACAAAGGAAGCATCTTTAGAAGATGTGTCACTTCAGATTCCGGACGGACAGTGCGTTCTGCTCTGCGGAGAATCCGGCTGTGGAAAAACAACAATCACACGTCTTTTGAACGGATTGATTCCACATTATTACGAGGGAGAACTTCAGGGAGAAGTACTGGTAAATGGTTTGAATGTGAAGCAGGAAGAGTTATACAACACAGCAAGAATTGTAGGAAGCGTTTTTCAGAATCCAAGAAGTCAGTTCTTTTGCGTGGATACCACAAGTGAAATAGCTTTCGGCTGTGAGAATATGGGATTACCTGAACAGGAAATACGGGAGCGAATGAAGCAGACAGTCAGGGAATTGAATATGGAAAAATTGGTTGATAGAGATATTTTTAATCTGTCCGGTGGAGAAAAACAGAAAGTTGCCTGCGCTTCCGTGTCTGCGCTTCATCCACAAATACTTGTACTGGATGAACCAACCTCTAATTTGGATGTAAATGCCATAGAGGATTTAAAAAAGATCTTATTACTCTGGAAATCCAAGGGTAAAACCATTGTAATAGCGGAACATAGATTATATTGGCTGACAGAACTGTGCGACAGGGTAGTTTATATGAAGGATGGAAAAATTACGCTTGATATTTCCATGGATGAGTTTAAGAAATATTCAGAAGAAGCACTTGCTGATATGGGACTTCGCACTCTGCGTATGAAGATGCATAGAGATGTAAAATTGTTACCTTGTAACGGAAGGAAAATGGAACTACGAGATTTTTCTTTTTCGTATGAAAAAAAAGATGCGATAAGTATTCCTGAAGTTTCGCTTCAGGAAGGTGCGGTAATTGCCATAATAGGAAAAAATGGAGCTGGCAAATCTACTTTTTCGCGCTGTTTGTGTGGATTGGAGAAAAAGTTTAAAGGGCAAGTGGTAATTGGAGAAAAGATTTTTCACCGTAAGCAATTGTTGAAACAGTGTTATATGGTTATGCAGGATGTCAATCATCAGTTATTTTGTGAGTCTGTTGAGGAAGAAGTACAGCTTGGCATGGTGGAAGAGAATGCTGTTAATGTGTCTAGTGTGTTGAAAAGTCTTGATTTAGAGGGACTTGCAGAGCGCCATCCAATGAGTTTATCCGGAGGGCAGAAGCAAAGAGTTGCCATTGCATCTGCAATTCTAGCAGATAAGTCCCTTCTTGTCTTTGATGAGCCTACCAGCGGGCTGGATTATTGTCATATGGAACAGACAGCTAAGTTAATCGCATCGTTAAAAGGTAAAAAGACTACAATTATTGTGACACACGACCCGGAGTTGATTGTAAGATGCTGTACGCATATTCTCCATTTGGAAGAAGGAAGTATCCGAGAAATTTACGAATTGAATCAGGAAGGGATAGAGAGGTTAGAACATTTTTTCTTTTCCGTCAGTGATTAGACCTACAATGATTTTTACATGAGCTATTATAATTCCGAGTATCAGCCGGGTAGGGATATGTTTTGCATTGATTGCTGCAGAGTGGGCAGACTGGAGTACCCTGCCGGAAATGGTACTTATTCTTATGTGGAAGCCGGAGACATAAAGTTGGATCGCAGACTTACTCATGTGGAGCAGTTTGAAATGCCTCTTTCTCATTACCATGGAGCCATGGTGGCGGTAGATATGAATATTGGATATAGATTGATTTACTTGATAAATTTACTCAATTATCTGTCTTGACAATTTTAGATGCGAAAGATATGTTTATAACTGTGTTATATAACACTGTTATATTTTGGGAGGTGAACGGTGAGCCAGGACAATGTAACATCCACGCTAGAAAAGATTCATACAGCAGCGAAACAGGAATTTCTGGAAAAAGGTTTTCAATTGGCTTCTTTGCGGAATATTGTGAAGATCGCAGGCGTAACAACAGGTGCCTTTTATGGCTATTATAAAAGTAAGGAAGAATTGTTCGAAGCCTTGGTAGGGGAACAGGCAGAGTATGTTTTAAGACTATTTGATACAACTCTTAAAGATTTTAATAAGTTGTCGGGCGAAGAACAAACAAATAAAATGACAGATATTTCCGGTGATGCCATGTTTCGAATGCTTGACTATATCTATGATTATATAGATGCCTTCAAATTGCTGATTCTATGTGCAGAAGGAACGCAGTATGCTGATTTCATTCATCAATTGGTATTGAAAGAAACAGCTTCTACGTATGCATATATAGAAACCTTAAAGAAGATGGGAATTAATATAAAGCCAATTAATAATAATTTAATTCACATGGTTTCCAGTGGACTTTTTACGGGTGCATTTGAAACAATTGTTCATGATATGCCAAAAGAAGAAGCAAGAGAGTATGTCCGACAGCTACAACAATTTCACACAGCAGGCTGGGAACGGCTATTAGGTGTAAAATTCGGAGAACAATCATAAGTTTGTAAATAAGAGAAACTCATTTCGAGTTTCTCTTAAAAATAAATCAAAGGTTAGAAAAAACTAACCAAGCAAGGGGGAAAATTCCTCTGCTCCTGTAAGCAGTCGCATTTTGCTCCGCAAAACAAGGAGGAATCGCAATGAAACAAAAAGAAAGAAGCACAATGAGCTGGCTCGCTGAATTTGCAGGTGAGAAAAAGAGCCTGTACATTGCAAGTGTCATATTTGCCATCATTGGAGTTGCTTGCAGTATCATTCCCTATGTCATTATGGGAGATATGATTGCAAAGCTGATTGATGGAAATAGAGACTGGTATTTCTATTTAAGGGATGGAATCATCATGGCGGTATTTTGGATCGGCAGAGTTACTTTCCATGGGATATCTACTTCCTGCTCCCACAAAGCAACCTTCCATGTGCTGGCGACAATTCGAAAGAGGTTATGTGATAAGCTGGCAAAGGTGCCACTCGGTCGTGTGAAAGATACACCATCCGGGTCTTTGAAAAATATTATGGTAGAGCGTGTTGACAGCATTGAAACAACTTTGGCACATGTGTTGCCGGAATTTACGGCAAATCTCATGGCTCCTCTGGCGGTATTTATATATCTACTGATTATTGACTGGAGAATGGCACTGGTTTCGCTGATTACTCTTGTACTTGGTTTATGTGCATACATGGGAATGATGATTGGGTATGAGGAAAGCTATCAGAATACTGTTAATAAGACAAAAATATTGAATGATACTGCGGTGGAGTATATCAATGGTATCGAGGTAATTAAGGCTTTTGGTAAGGCTCAGAAATCCTATGAAAAATTTGAGGCGGCTGCAAAGGAGGGCGCGGACTGTTATGTGGAGTGGATGCGAAGATGCAACCTATTCTTTTGTATTGCCATGGTACTTTCACCTTGTACTTCTCTGGCGGTAGTGCCAATTGGCGGGATTTTTTTTATGAATGGGAGTCTTGCATTTTCAGAGCTTGTCATGTGTCTGATTTTATCTTTGGGACTTGTATCGCCGATTATCACTGCTATGAGTTATAGCGATGATCTTGCGAAAATCGGCACCATTGTTGGAGAAGTAGTTGGAATTCTTTCATGGGAGGAATTAGAACGTCCTGCTAAAGCTCAGGAAGAATTGAAGGATTACTCAGTTGTACTTAAGAATGTTACATTTGGATACAAGGATAAAGAAGTACTGCATGGTGTGAATATACAAATCAAAGAAGGAACTGTCAATGCACTTGTGGGACCTTCCGGAAGTGGAAAATCCACGATTGCAAAACTGATTGCATCCCTTTGGGACGTAAAAGGAGGAAGTATCAAAATTGGTGGTGTGGATATTCGGAATTTGCCTTTGGAAGAATACAACCGGAAAGTGGCATATGTATCACAGGATAATTACCTATTTGATGACACCATTCGGGAGAATATCCGCATGGGAAACTTAAACGCAACAGATGCACAGGTAGAAGAGGTTGCAAAGAAAAGTGGCTGCCATGATTTTATTATGGGACTGGAGCATGGCTATGATACCGTTGTAGGTAGTGCCGGAGGTCATTTGTCAGGAGGAGAAAGACAGAGAATTTCCGTTGCCCGAGCCATGCTTAAGGATGCGCCGATTGTGATTTTGGATGAGGCTACAGCTTATACAGATCCGGAAAATGAAGCCGTGATTCAGTCCTCGGTGGCGCGGCTGGTCCAGGGGAAGACGTTGATTGTCATTGCACACAGACTTTCTACCATCGCGGATGCAGACCGGATTTTTGTTGTAGATGATGGAAGGATTGTAGAAGAGGGCACTCATCGGCAGCTACTGGAAAACGGAAATCTTTATTCCAAGATGTGGAAATCACATATCGGAGTAAAAGATATGGGAGGTGAGGCATATGCTTAAGATATTTGGGAAGTTCTTTGATTTTTGCGGAAAGATTAATAAAGGAAAATTCTATAAATCACTGGCTTTAGGTGTACTATTTGCGCTGATGGAAGCTATGAAGATTCCGGCAATCATGCTTCTGATAGATGGTGCTATTAGACAGAGGGTGACATCTGTACTCCTCTTCGAGTGCTTTAGTATTATACTTGTAAGTGTGGTAATTGGCTCTGTGATCAAATACCGTATAACAATGCTTCAGTGCGAAGCAGGATATTATACTGCAGCCGGAAAGCGTATTGAGATAGCGGAACACATGCGATACCTGCCCATGGGATATTTTAACCAGAATAGCCTGGGACAGATTACAAGCGTTACTACCAATACCATGGAACAACTTGCAGATGTTGCCACAAGAGTTGTCATGATGACGACGCAGGGCATGCTGACTACCCTTGTTATTACTGCCATGGTTCTTTGCTTTGACTGGAGAATCGGACTCGTGGCTGTAGCCGGAATTGTTTTGTTTTTTGTAGTAAACAGCATTCTACAGAAGAAAAATCAGGCGTTGGCTCCGGTTAAATCGGCGTCGGATACAGATGTGGTTGAGAAAGTGCTGGAGTATGTGCAGGGTATCTCAGAGGTGCGAGGATATAATCTGACTGGAAGAACTTCCCAGAAGCTGAATCATGCAATTGAAGAAAACCGCCGCATTAATACGGAGATGGAACTGAAGTTTGTACCTCTGATGCAAATTCAAAGCGGAATCATCAAGCTGACGGGTGTTGTAATGACGCTATTATCCATTTACCTGTATCTGCAGGGAAGCATGGTGCTTTTAAATTGTATCGGCATGGTTATCTGCTCTTTCCTGGTGCTGGATAGTCTTGGAACAGCAGGAAATTATTCTTCTCTCTTGCGTGTGGTGGACATTGGCGTGGATAAAGCCCAGACAATCCTTGACCTGCCGGAGATGGATATTGAAGGAAAAGAAATTGCGCCAAAGAATTATGATGTAGATATCAATCATGTGGATTTTTATTATGATAAAGATTCCGTAGGAAAGAATTCCAAGATTATTGATGATGTGTCAATACATATCCCAGAGAAAACGACAACGGCGATTGTGGGACCAAGTGGTGGCGGAAAAACAACGCTCTGCCACTTAATTGCAAGATTCTGGGATGTGGATAAGGGAAGCATTACCCTTGGCGGTGAAGATGTGAGAAGCTACAGCATGGATAGTCTGATGAAGAATTTCAGCTTTGTATTCCAAAATGTATATCTGTTTCAAGACACTATTGCCAATAATATCCGATTCGGACAGGAAGATGCCCCGATGGAAAAAGTGATGGAGGCGGCAAAGAAAGCCTGCTGTCATGATTTTATTATGGCGCTCCCAGATGGATATGAAACGATTATCGGCGAGGGAGGAGCAAGTCTTTCTGGAGGCGAAAAACAGAGAATCAGTATTGCCAGAGCTATTATGAAGGATTCACCTGTAATCATTCTGGATGAGGCTACTGCAAATGTGGACCCGGAGAATGAAAAGGAACTGATGGAAGCCATTGAGGCACTTACCAAAGAAAAGACAATCTTTATGATTGCACACAGACTCAAAACAGTGCGGAATGCAGACAGAATACTGGTATTGAATCATGGTAAAATTGTACAACAGGGAAAACATGAGGAATTGATGAAAGAGGAGGGAATTTATAAGCGATTTGTAGAATCGAGAGAACTTGCCGCAAGCTGGAAATTGTAAAGAGAATATAAAAATTATGATGAGCTGGGAAATATCACTCCCGGCTCATTTTAAGTTTGCGCGCCATGGGCGCTCTCTAACGGGTGAAAGTCCCGAACATGCCCAGATAGTGGGAAGTGTATAGCCGAACAGCAAGGGTGTCCATCGTGAGGTGGATTGGGACAACGAAAGTACAGATGAGACGGTAGTCAAATTATCCCTCAAAAAAGATACACCTAAGATTGAGGTTACAATGAAGCCTGATGAGGAGAGTAATTACACATTAGAGGAAAAGGCTACATACCCTAAGATTAAGGAATATGTGAAGAACAAGTATGGTGTGAATGTGCATACTTCTTACATTGCACAGGTTAAGCGGATGTGTGGTCTGGACATGGGCGAGAACTATAATAAGTCCAAGAAAGAGAATCCAGAGGTGAAGCAGTGTCCACAGGAGAAGGTGGAGTATATTAAGGATGCGTTGAGGCATTTCAGATTGATTTAATAAAATTGATGGTATGTCACGAAAAATTCCCTAGATACTCCGGAAATTTGATGTATCCAGTATATGCGGGTGGTGCAACGAGACCGTTTCAGATTTTGTAGTTTACACAAAACTTGAAACGGTCTCATCCTTTCTTATTCTGAAATTTTATATGGAACTATGTCTTACTGTTAAAGCAACTTTCACATAATTACAACCAAATACATCTTTAAACGCATAAGTGAACGTTGTTCATTTTGCATTAAAAATTTTACCACACTAAAATGTGGGAGAACTTTAATATAATGTTTTATTAATCAACATCAATATCGAAGACGGATTATAATCCTGACGAATCATTGATACTAATATGAAAGAAAATAATATATCTGCAAACTGTTTTTCTGTGAATTGTTGATCAAATACATCTGAACGGATCTTAGGATCATTCTTTAATATATCACACAATCCATTAAGAATATGCCTCCATGTCTGCAACATTTTTTTCTTTCCATCCGTTTTTTCATCCTTCATAAATCCCAACGAATGCAGAGAAAAGAAGCCTGGAAATTGTTCGTTTCCATATTCCAGTCTTTTATAAATCCATGAGATACAGGCAGCAGCATCTTTAAAGACCTGCTCATCTTCAGGGTGAAAAAAGATTTCATGCCAAATACTCTCAATTGTATCCCCAAGCAAATCGGCCTTGGATTCATAGTAATTGTAGATTGTCCCAGCCGAAACAGAACATCGGGATGCAACAGCACGTATGCTTACAGCAGTCCATCCGTTTTCTTTGATCAGCTCTCTGCTTGCAGCTAATATGTCTTCTTTTGAAGTGGCAAGATGATTCACGAATTCACTCCTCCCCAATGTATTGGCATTTAGTTATTTTACTAAATGAACGCTGTTCATGTTGAGAATATACACCGTTCATTTTGGCTTGTCAATATCTTTTTTTATATTTTTTACTGTGAAATATCCGGAGAGAAATACATTCCAGCATCCATTGACGAACCAGTGGGAGATTGCCAATGAGTATCTGAGTGGCAATGTCCGTGATAAGCTGGAAATCCATATATGGTTAATATCTTCCCGACGAAATCTTTATATAATCTTAATACAGAATCAGAGACTCTTATACCATCTTTGAAGGCAATTAGATATAATAAAATGCATCACGAAGGTAGTGCTATTAGAATCAATAGTAAGGAGTTCTGATTATTTATGCTGGAAAAACTAAATAAGAAAATGCATCTGACATCTTTTCAGTTAATTATCCTGGGATTTGCAGGCGTGATTCTACTGGGAACCGTTCTGCTGATGCTTCCAGTTTCCTCATCGGAGCAAGTACTGACTCCATTTCATGAGGCCCTTTTTACAGCCACTTCCGCGGTATGTGTGACAGGACTTGTAGTGAAAGACACCGGAAGCTACTGGTCTCTGACAGGGCAGGCGATTATTCTTGTCCTTATACAAATTGGAGGACTTGGTGTGGTAACTGTGGCGGCATCTGTTTCTCTTCTTTCAGGGAAAAAAATATCCCTTATGCAAAGAAGCACTATGCAGGATGCGATGTCAGCACCTAAAGTTGGAGGAATCGTCAGACTGACAAGGTTTATTTTAAAGGGGACATTTTTGATTGAAGCTGCAGGGGTATTGTTATTGCTTCCAGTTTTTATATCGGATTATGGGTTAAAGGGAATCTGGCTGTCAGTTTTTCACTCTGTTTCTGCTTTTTGCAATGCCGGATTTGATATACTGGGAACGGCAGTTCATGCATTTCCGTCTCTGACAGGGTATTCTGGAAACATCCTTATAAACATAGTAATTATGTTGCTGATTATTATAGGGGGGATTGGTTTTCTTACATGGGATGATATTTATACGAACAAACTGAACTTTAAGCGTTATCGCATGCAAAGTAAGATTATTCTCATGACTACCACATGTCTGATTTTGCTTCCGGCAGTTTTTTTCTTTACCTGTGATCTGAAAAACTGGCCCATGGGGAAGCGGCTGTTGGCAGCTGTGTTTCAATCTGTAACTACAAGAACTGCCGGATTTAATACCATAAACATTTCAGAGATGAGTGAGGCATCAAAAGCGGTTATGATATTGTTAATGCTGATCGGCGGATCGCCGGGCTCTACTGCAGGAGGAATGAAAACAACAACGCTTACGGTGCTTATTTTAAATGCAATTGCAACGTTTCGAAGTCAGGAAAATGCAGGTGCTTTTGGTCGAAGATTGGAATATCATGTGATAAAAAATGCAGCGACAATAGCCATGCTTTATTTTACATTGTTCTTTTGTGGAGGAATTGCAATCAGCGTATACGAGGGAATGCCTCTTTTAAACTGCCTGTATGAAGCTGCCTCGGCTGTTGGTACGGTAGGTCTGACACTGGGAATTACACCGGAGCTTCATATTTTTTCACAGGTTGTGCTGATCATACTGATGTATCTGGGACGTGTAGGCGGTCTGACTCTGATTTATGCGGTATTTTCCGGAAAAAACAAGGGAAATGCAAAGCTTCCTTTGGAGAAAATTACAGTTGGATGAGAAGGAGAAAGATAATATTATGAAAAATGTATTGATTATCGGGATTGGAAGATTTGGAAGACATGTTGCAAAGCAGCTTAATCAGTTGGGACATGAAATTATGGCAGTTGACTGGAGCGAAGAAAGGGTGGATAAAGTACTTCCATTTGTGACCAATGCCCAGATCGGTGATAGTACCAATGCTGAATTTTTAAAATCCCTTGGGATTGGAAATTATGATATCTGTTTTGTGACCATTGGAGGAAGTTTTCAAAATTCTCTTGAAACAACTTCCCTTCTGAAAGAAATGGGAGCAAAACTGGTGATATCCAGAGCTGAGCGTGATGTTCAGGAAAAATTTCTTTTACGCAACGGTGCAGATAAGGTGGTTTATCCGGAAAAGCAGGTCGCAAAATGGGCTTCTATCCGTTACACAGACGATCATATTCTGGACTATATGGAAGTGGATGCTTCCCAGGCAATCTTTGAGGTGGAAGTACCAGAGGAATGGGCTGGAAAAACAGTAGGCGAACTGGATATCAGAAAACGCTACAACATTAACATTCTGGCAGTAAAAAATGAGAGAGAATTCAATATTGCAATTTCTCCAGATACATGTTTTACAGAGAATAATAAATTACTGGTGTTAGGAGAATACAAAACCCTTCAGAAGTGCTTCCGCATATAGTTCATTTTGCTCTTAAATTCTCTTTCGGATGAAAAAAGGTTTTTGACCATAATGCAGCCGCATGATATAATTTCAAAAACAGCAGAAAAAGGTGGCAGGCAAGATGAGTTTAAGAATTGAAGGAGATAATAAAAAAACAGAGGAACATATCCTTGTTTGTCTGTCCGCAGCACCTTCTAATCAAAAAATAGTAGATACAGCGGCGAAAATGGCGAATGCGTTACAGGCACGTTTTACAGCGCTGTATGTGCAGACTGGTGCAAAATCAGAAGCCTTAGATAAAGAAAAGCTGGAAGAACATATTCGGTACGCAGAAATGCTTGGAGCAGAAATTGTGATGACTCATGGGGAAAACATACCGGTACAAATCGCAGAGTATGCAAGGCTGTCCAATGTTACCAAAATCGTAATCGGACAAAGTAATGCCAGACGAAATCATTTTTTCAGCAAGTCAACTCTGACGGAAAAGCTGATTGAAATTGTACCGGATATTGATATCCATATTATTCCGGATGCGGTAAAATCCAGGAGCTATCAGAAACGGTCATTTACATGGTATGTAGAAAAACCATCTGCAAAAGATTATTTCCTGACAGTTTTTATATTTGCAGTATGCACTTTCATTGGTCTGTTATTTCAGAAACTGCATTTCACGGATACGAATATTGTAACGATCTATATTCTGGGGGTATTGGTTACTTCAATTGTGACAGACGGTTATCTTTGCAGTGTAGCCGGCTCATTCTTAAGTGTAGTTTTATTTTGTTTTTTTCTGACTGAACCAAGGATGTCTTTTCAGACATATGCGGTGGGATATCCGGTGACCTTTTTCATAATGCTTATTTCATCCGTACTTACAGGAGCACTTGCAGCAAAGCTGAAGACACATGCAAAGATGTCTGCACAGCTTGCCTTTCGTACACAGGTGCTGTTTGATACAGACCGTCTGATGCAAAAGGCCAAAGGAGAAACGGAGATCCTTGATGTTACCTGTACACAATTGATTCGTCTGTTAAACCGTAATATTACAGCATATGTTGTGGAAAACGGAACTTTATCAGAGGGAAAACTATTTTCCAGGGAAAAAGAAGACACAGAAGATTTTTTAATACCAGAAGAACAGCAGATTGCCAGATGGGTCTATGAAAACAGACAGCGTGCCGGTGCATCCACGCAATATTTTCCACAAGCCAAATGTCTATATCTGGCAATCCGAAGCGGGAATAGCGTTTATGGTGTAATTGGGATACCACTGCAAAAAGAAACTCTGGATTTTTTTGAATACAGCATTCTGTTGTCTGTAATAAATGAATGTGCGCTTGCAATGGAGAATGCGAAAAATGCTATGGAAAAAGAGAAAAATGCGGTTTTGGCTAAAAACGAGCAACTGCGTGCGGATCTTCTTCGCGCAATCTCACATGATCTTCGGACTCCGCTTTGCTCCATTTCTGGCAATGCAGATATGCTGCTGAGCAATAGCGACCGCCTGGATGAAGCTACAAAGCACCAGATTTACACCGACATTTATGACGAATCTGAATGGCTGATCGGAGTTGTGGAGAATCTGCTTTCCATTACCAGACTGAATGATGGAAGATTGAAATTTAAATTTACAGATCAGCTTTTAGATGAGGTGATTTCAGAGTCGCTGCGACATATTAGCCAGAAACATGATGATTATAAAATTGTAGCAGACTGTGAGGAACTTGTTCTTGCACGTATGGACGTACGTCTTATTATACAGGTTCTGGTAAATCTAATTGATAACGCGATAAAATATACGCCGTCAGGTTCTGTTATCTGCATTCGGGGAATAAAAAAAGATGGGAAAGCACAGATAAGCGTAGAAGATGATGGTCCTGGAATTCCGGAAGAAATGAAACCGCATATTTTTGAGATGTTTTATACAGGGAAAACAACGGTTATGGACAGTCATCGGAGTCTGGGACTTGGCCTGGCACTTTGTCACTCTATTATAGAAGCCCATGATGGAACACTGATCCTGACGAACCATGATCCACATGGATGTAATTTTACTTTTACTTTACCCTTAAGCGAGGTAACATTAAATGAATAAGACATTAATCCTGGTGGTAGAAGATGACAGACCCATACGCAACCTGATCATTACTACATTAAAAACACATGACTATAAATATCTGGTAGCAGAAAACGGATATTCGGCCATTCTGGAGGCTTCATCTCACAATCCGGATATCGTTCTTCTGGATCTGGGGCTTCCTGATCTGGAAGGTGTAGAGGTAATAAAAAAAATTCGAACCTGGTCAAATATGCCGATTATTGTAATCAGTGCCAGAAGTGAGGATGCGGATAAAATAGAAGCATTAGATGCAGGGGCAGATGATTATATTACAAAACCATTTTCTGTAGAAGAATTGCTTGCCCGCATCCGTGTCACGCAAAGGAGGCTTGCTATAACGCAGACAGGGGAACAACTGGAAATCTCTGTTTTTAAAAATGGTGAATTGAGGATAGATTATGCAGCCGGCTGCACATATCTGAAGGAAGAAGAATTGCATCTGACGCCCATTGAGTATAAATTACTCTGCCTTTTATCCCATAATGTGGGAAAGGTGTTGACACATACCTATATTACCCAACAGATTTGGGGACGATGTTCGGAAAACGATGTTGCTTCTCTTAGGGTCTTTATGGCAACACTGCGGAAAAAACTGGAACCAGAGAAAAATGGGATGCAGTATATCCAGACACATATTGGAATTGGATATCGCATGCTTAGAATTGAGAAAGATAAATTCTAAGCATGAACAGCCTGCAAAATGAATAGAAAAATATGCCGTTGTTATTACGCCATGATTGCAGAATCCCCATCTCCCCGGATGATAATGATGTCGTTCAGCTTTAAAACAGTATCTTTCTGCGGCAGTACAGACAAGTCATCGCGCAGTACAAGAAAGATCGTGATCTGCTTCATTTCTTCCACTTCCGCAATGGTTTTGCCTGCAAAATGGCGGTCGACAAAAATTTCTGCAATCTCTTTGATGTCGGTGTCTTTTAAGTTGGAAATACTGCTCTTGCGCTGGTACTGTTCCACGAAACCGGCACTGATGATACCGGTTGGGATGGCAACCGCGCCGACACCCAGATAGGCGATACAGATCGCCATGACACGTCCCAGTGTCGTGATCGGGTAAATATCCCCGTAACCGACCGTAAGGAGCGTTGACATGCTCCACCAGATTCCGCTGAATGCATTGCGGAAAACGGCAGGCTGCGCATCGTGTTCCACACTGTACATGCACAGACTGCTTGCCAGCATCAGGATCAGCACGATAAAAACAGAGGAAATGATCTGGTTTCTTTTTTCGTATAAAACAGTCGTGATAACGTTAAACGAATCGTATTTCGCATTGAGCCGGAACAGATGAAAAATCCTCGCGACGCGCAGCATACGGAAAATGACAAAACCGGACAGGAAGAAAGCCGGAATGATCGTAAGCAGGTCAACGATGCCATCAAAAGAGACCAGAAATTTCAGCCTGGCGCGCGACTTGCGCATGCCTGGATAAAGGAAATCTGCAGTCCAGATACGGAGCACATATTCAATGCAGAAAATGAGGACGGTAATGGTTTCTACCACAGAAAACACACCGGAAAGTGGGGCAAGCTGCTCAAATGTCTGCATGAATGTGACCAGAATATTGCTGATGATCGTGATCGTAATAAAAAGATCAAAAGCCCGGCTCAGCCGGTTGCTTTTGTCACCAATCTGAATGATATTAAATATTTTTTCTTTCATGGAAAACCTCTTGTCCTGTAAAAATTCTTAAAATACCAAGTCCAGTTTAGCATATCCGCAAAGAAACCACAAACACCTGTGCCAGATGAAAAAAATTCTCGGAAAATATTGGATAAATGCTTAAAATGTTATATGATAACCAAATAAGGCGAAGCGTCATACACAGAAGTGTGTGATAGAGAAAAGTTGAGAAAAGGAGACATGATATGGGCAAATCACAAGTTTATTTCACAACATTTAAAGCAACAGGAAATGAAAATCTGTTACAGAAGCTGCACCGTCTGATGAAAACGGCAGGTTTTGAGCAGATTGATTTTAAAGATAAGTACGCAGCAATTAAAATCCATTTCGGAGAATATGGAAACCTTGCATTTTTAAGACCAAACTATGCAAGAGTCGTAGCAGATTATGTAAAGGAATTAGGTGGTAAGCCGTTTTTAACGGACTGCAATACACTTTATGTGGGAAGCAGAAAGAACGCACTCGATCATCTGGAAACCGCATATATCAACGGATTTTCTCCATACCAGACAGGTTGTCATGTACTGATCGCCGATGGTTTAAAGGGAACCGATGAGACACTGGTTCCGATCAATGGCGAATATGTCAAAGAAGCCAAGATCGGCTCTGCCATTATGGATGCGGATGTATTTATTTCCCTGACACATTTCAAAGGACATGAGATGGCAGGATTTGGCGGTACGATCAAAAATATCGGTATGGGCTGCGGTTCCAGAGCCGGAAAGATGGAGCAGCACTGTGAAGGAAAACCGAGTGTTAATACAGAGGCATGCGTGGGATGTGGAGCGTGCAGCAGGATCTGTGCACATGGAGCACCGGTCATTACCGATCATAAGGCAAAGATCGACCATGATAAGTGCGTAGGATGTGGAAGATGCCTTGCAGTCTGTCCGAAGGATGCGATCGCAGCAGACTATGCAGATTCAGTTGCAATGTTAAATTACAAGATGGCAGAGTACAGTCTTGCAGTCTGCCAGAACAGACCATGCTTCCATGTATCACTGATCTGTGATGTATCACCAAACTGTGACTGCCATGCAGAAAATGATATTCCGATCATTCCAAATGTCGGTATGCTGGCATCTTTTGACCCGGTCGCACTGGATCAGGCATGTGCAGATCTCTGCAACCAGATGACTCCGGTCAAAGAGAGTATTCTTGGACAGAACTTAGAGCATGTGCAGGAACATCATGACCATGAGGATCACGATCATTTCCATATGACACATCCGGATACGGAATGGAAGAGCTGTATTGCGCATGCAGTAAAGATCGGACTGGGAAGCAATGAATATGAACTCCATCAGATCTGATCACTGGATCTTTCAATATAACAAAAAATACTTCGCCAGAGATCTTCTGGCGGGTATCATTATTATGGCAGTGTCTATTCCGATTTCCATGGGATATGCGCAGATCGCAGGGCTGCCGGCGGCATACGGACTGTACGGGTCCGTATTTCCGATTCTGGCATTTGCCCTGTTTTCAACTTCCCCACAGTTTATCTTCGGAGTGGATGCAGCCCCGGCGGCGTTGGTCGGTTCGGCACTGTTAGGCCTTGGGATCGAGGGTGGCTCAAAAGAGGCGATCGCAGCTGTGCCGGTGCTGACGTTGTTTGTGGCACTCTGGCTGCTGGCATTTTATTTTATGCGCGCTGGCAAACTGGTCAATTATATTTCTGCCCCGGTAATGGGCGGATTTATTACCGGTATCTGTACCACGATCATATTAATGCAGATGCCAAAACTGATGGGTGGCGTGGCAGGAACCGGCGAGCTGGTAGAGCTTATATTACATATCGTAGATACCGCAGGAGCGATCCATCTGCCTTCTCTTGTACTTGGAATTGTGGCACTTTTTATCCTGCTTGTATCCAAAAAGATCATGCCGAAATTTCCGATGGCGGTCGTGCTGATGGCAGCAGGCGCATGGATGACACGTTTTCTGCCATTGCGCGCATGGGGCGTGCAGACACTTGGGGCGGTGGAACGTGGACTTCCGAAATGGAGCATCCCGGACATTAGTGTGCTTCCACTCAAAGAGACGATTACGATCAGCCTGTCTGTTGCGGTTGTCATTATGGCAGAAACACTGCTTGCAGAAAATAATTTTGCACAGAAAAACGGATATCGGATCGATGATAACCGGGAGATCCTCGCATTTTTCATAGGCAATTTTCTGGCGGCATTTACCGGATGCTGTCCGATCAACGGTTCTGTATCGCGAACCGCGATGGGGGAACAGTATCAGGGAAAAAGCCAGCTGACTGGTATCGTGGCAGGGATTTCCATGATGGGAGTTTTGTTCTTTGGAACCGGTTTTATTGAATATCTGCCGGTGCCGATCTTAACCGCGATCGTGATCTCTGCGCTGCTTGGCGCAACCGAATTTGAACTTGCAGTAAGACTCTTTAAAGTGAGCCGCACCGAGTGTTTCATATTCCTTGGAGCGTTCTTTGGCGTTCTGTTACTGGGAACGATCAATGGAGTACTGATCGGTATCATTTTATCGTTTTCGGAAATGATCATCCGTACCGCAAAGCCGGCAAGATGTTTTTTAGGCATCCAGCCCGGACATAAACATTTCCGGGACTTAAATGAAGGCGACCAGATCCACGCAATCGAGGGCGTGCTGATCTACCGTTTCAGTAGCAACTTATTTTTTGCCAATATCCAGATCTTACAGCGTGAGATCGAGGATCATATCACAGAAAATACGAAAGCTGTGATCTTAGATGCCAGCGGAGTCGGCAGCATTGACATTACAGCGGCAGACCGCCTTGGTATTTTGTATCAGTCCTTAAAAGAGAGGGGGATACGCTTCTATATGACCGAGCATATTGCAGAGGTAAACGAGCAGTTAAGGCAGCTTGGACTCGGCTATATGATCGAAGAGGGAAGCGTGCGCCGGACGATCCATATCGCTTTAAAGGATATGGGAGTCACAAGACCTTATCCACTGGAAAATGGAGTTGATAATGTGGAGCGCAGTGCATCCAGAAAACGAGCCGACAACCGGGTACAGGAATTTGTCTGGGCGTTCGGTTCGGAGACGGAGGCGCAGATCGAAAAGCAGATCATGCTTCAGATTGAGCACTTAAAAGAGACCGGGGATGTGGAGGAACTCTTACATGGAAAATGGTCTCACATGGAAGAACTGGATGAGGATGAGTGGATTGAACATTTAGAGGAACATCTAAAGGAGATCGTAAATATCTCCGGCAAGGATGAAAAGACACTTGCAGCCCACTTTGAGGCGCATAGAAAAGAAGTCCATGACCGTATTGCCAAAGAGCATCCGGAGCTGGCAGAACGATTCCGTGAGCGCAGGCATGTGCTTGATGAACATCTGCATGAGAAACGGCCGGAAGTCTATGAATTGATCGTAAAACTTCGAAAAAAAGAAAATACATGAGTTGACGTAGAAAACGCGGATGCGTATAATGATTGGTAGTACCAAATTGGTGCTACCAATTTTTATATGCAAAAAAGAAAGGTAAGGATGTTTCGTTATGAAGTATTTACGTCAGTTTCTGATTATTCTGGGTATTTCGTTTGTCGGTGAGCTGCTAAAAGTATTGCTGCCCCTGCCGATCCCTGCCAGCATTTATGGCATGGTGATTTTATTTATCGGACTTTTGACCGGATGGATCCCGCTCGATGCGGTGCGGGATGCAGGCAAATTTCTGATCGAGATCATGCCGGTCATGTTTATTCCGGCGGGAGTCGGGTTAATGGCATCGTGGGGAATTTTAAAACCGATGCTGCTTCCGGTCAGCATCATCGTGGTTGTGACACTGATCACGGTCATGGTAGCGACCGGCTGGTCTTCCCAGTGGATGATCCGGAGAGAGAAAAAAGAGGGAAAGAAGGCAAACGAGCATGAATGAGTTTTTTCAGACCTCCCTGTTTGCGGGAGTTACGATCAGTTTACTGGCATATCTGCTGGGATCTGTTTTAAAGCGGAAATTTAAGTGTGGTTTTTTAAATCCGCTGCTGATCTCGATCGCAGTGACGATCGTGGTGCTGCTGGTGGCACATGTGGATTATGATGTTTACAATCAAGGCGCAGTATATTTAAGCTGGTTTTTGACACCGGCGACCGTCTGTCTTGCCATCCCGTTATATGAGCAGTGGCAGCTTTTAAAAAAGAACGTGAAGGCGGTCTTATTTGGCATCACTTCCGGTGTGCTGACGAGTTTATGCACGGTACTGGTGCTTTCCAGACTGATGGGATTATCCCATGAAGAGTATGTGACATTATTGCCGAAATCCATCACAACCGCGATCGGAATGGGCGTATCCGAAGAACTGGGTGGTTACGTCACGATCACGGTAGCGGCGATCGTGGTTACCGGAGTAATTGGAAATATCTTAGGGGAACTGGTCTTTAAGATCTTTAAGATCACAGAACCTATTTCAAGAGGGCTTGCCCTCGGTTCCTCCGCGCATGCGATCGGAACGGCAAAAGCGATCGAGTTAGGAGAAGTGGAAGGGGCAATGAGCAGTCTTGCGATCGCAGTGACCGGTATCATGACCGTTGTGCTTGCCTCTGTATTTGCCAATTTTATGTAGCAGGAAAGGGGAAAGATTATGATAATTACGATTGCGAGAGAATGTGGCTGCAAGGGCGATAAGATCGGAATGGCACTGGCAGAAAAATACGGATTACCATTTTATAATAAAAAAGCGATCTCTCAGCTGGCAAAGGAGAAGGGAAACTACGAGAAATTCCCGGATTTTTATGGCGAGATCCCGGTGGATACATTGCTTTACTCAATCTCTCTGGCAGAGGAGGACGGCAGATTATATCAGACACCACAGAAGGCATTGGCACCGGTGATCGGGAAAGAGGACTGCATCATCCTTGGACGGTGTGGAAACTATGTGTTCCGGGACAGAGACGATGTGTTTTCCGTCTTCCTGACCGGAGATATAGCATGGCGGGAGGAAAATATTGCAAAAAAGCATGATGTTTCGCTGAAAAAAGCACATAATATTGTGTCAGAAACTGACCACAGAAGAGCCTCCTACCATAAATATTACACAGGAGAGACCTGGGGAATGGCAGGACACTATGATCTGTGTCTGGATGTGTCAAAGATTGGAGTGGAAGGAGCACTCCGTGTCATCGGACGGTATCTGGAAGAAATACAGATGACACGAAAAACGAAAGTGTAGAGAGAGAAAGAATGCAGACGAAAACAAATACAACGCAGGAATATGAAAAAGTGATCCAGTATATCTATGATCGGATGCAGGATGGGATCCTGCGCGTCGGGAGCAGGCTGCCTGCCGAGCGTGCGATCGCAGAAGAACTGGGCATCGGGCGCAACTCGACCAGAGAGGCACTTTGTACATTACATGGGATGGGGCTGCTGACCAGAGTACAGGGATCAGGCAATTATGTTTCAAAAAATGTGGGACAGTCCATCCGCCAGACGATCCAGATGATGCTGGCACTAGAGAGCATTTCAAGGGAAGAGGTAAGCAGTTTCCGCCGTGTGATGGAGCAGAGTGTCTGTAATGTGCTGCTGGAAAAAGGGCTGACCGAAGAGCAGAAGCAAAAGATCGAAACACAGCTGGATGAAATGGATCACTGCAAGGGGGAGACACTGGTGGATGCTGACAGGGCATTTCACGAGGCACTGATCGCGGCAACGGAGAACAATCTGTGGATGATCATTATGGAAGCAGTGACAGAAGTGTACCGGGGAGAAATTGATTATAATCTTGCACATGCCACGGAAGAAAGCAGACAGAAGCTGATCAGATCACACCGGGATATATATCAGAGCCTGTTAAAAAAAGATGGCGCGGCATTACAGGAAGCAATGAAGAGTCATTATCTATAGGAAAGGAGAAGTCATGGAAGATCAGATCACAACGCATGGAACATGTTATATTGCAAAAGAAGCAGTCGTAAAAGGACAGGTAGAGATCGGAGCGCAGTCCAGTATCTGGTACAACGCTACGGTGCGTGGGGATACAGAACCAATCTCCATTGGAAAAGGAACCAATATCCAGGATAATGCCGTGATCCATGTCGGCAGAGGATATCCGGTATCGATCGGAGATGGAGTTACGATCGGACACAGTGCCGTGGTTCATGGCTGCAGCGTGGGAGACAATACACTGATCGGAATGGGAGCCATCATTTTAAATGGTGCCACGATCGGGAAGAACTGTATGATCGGTGCAGGTGCGCTTGTCACACAGAACATGCAGATTCCGGATGGCAGCCTCGCCTTTGGCAATCCGGCAAAGATCAGACGGCTGCTGACCGAAGAAGAGATAAAATCCAACCGGGATAATGCAGCAAAATACTGTGTGGAAGCAGCAGAGGAGATCGGAGCCTAAAATAGATTTTGTCGTTGGAGTTTATTTATTGTAAATCCTTTCGGTTTACAGAAAAAGATGGCGTTAAAAGTTTCTTATAGCTTCCATCAATCCCCAGTGCCCCAAGCGGTGCGGTAATAAGGATCGCCAACACTGCCACGGATAAAATAATGTTTCCACAGGGAAGTCCGGCGGCAAGCGGAACCGAGCCGATCGCAGCCTGAACAGTTGCCTTTGGGAGATAGGCGATGACACAAAACAGCCGCTCTTTTAGGGTAAGAGAGGTTTTGACGGTGCAGAGCAGGACACCGAAGGCACGGAATAGAAGCGCGATCAGGATCATAAAAACAGCTGCCAGACCGGCATTTAAGGTATAACGGATATCGACAGCGGCACCAACCAGAACGAAAAGGATAACTTCAGCAGCCAGCCACAGTTTCCCGAATTTTTCTGACAGTCGTTTGGAAACAAAAGCAGTGCTTTTTAATTTCAGCATACACGCCATTGCCACGACCGCCAGCAGACCGGATACGGACACGATGCCGTCGAACCATTCTTCGATCGCGATCAGAAGAAACGAGAAGCCTAATACGATAATGACTTTCATGCTGTTTCGGACACAGTGTTTGTGTGCGTAAGAGGTTTCAAAAAACAGATACAGTCCATAGCCGAAGGCAGCTCCCAGTAAAATGCCAAGAACGATGGAGACCGGGATATTGATAAAATCCATGACATTTGCACTTCCACCCTGTGCCATGCCTAAAAAGGTGGTAAACAGGACGATGACAAAAATATCATCACAGGAAGCACCCGCCAGGATCATCTGAGGAATGGCTTTTTGCGTGCCGTATTTTTTCTCCATAAGCGTTACCATCCGGGGTACCACAACAGCCGGGGAAACGGCGGCAAGAACCGCACCCATTACAGCGGCATCGACCCGGCTTATGCCAAGGATGACCGGGGCAAAGAGCAGATACCCGATGATCTCGCAGGATGCGGGAACAAAGGAGAGCAGGACGGCAGAATGTCCAGCTTTTTTTAGGTCTTTCAGATCCAGAGACAGACCGGCTTTGAGCAAAATAATGATCAGAGCCATCTTTCGCAGCTCGGACGAGATGGAAAGGATGGACGGGTCCAGAAGATCCAGCACATATGGTCCTAACAGGATACCGGTAACGAGCATGCCGATGATGCGTGGAAGTTTCAATTTCTGGCAGATGGCACCGAGTGCCAGTCCGACAAGAAAAATGAGTGATAAAGATGTCAACATATGATTTCCTCCTTAAAATAGACGCAAAAAAAGCTGATGCTTTCTGCGACTGTGATAATCGTAGAAGTCATCAGCTATAAAAGCAGTTTAGGATGCCCAGGGGAGAACTTCATTCCCTATGTGATAAACTATAGCGCAGACGGGGGGAGTTGTCAACGGGATTTTGGAGAGAGGGGATCTCGCTAAGTTCTCAGTGCACAGTAGAGTGATAAACGGGAATGTGTCGGGTTCATTGCAACAATAAAATATCAAATGCTTAATAAATGCAGCATACGAAAATACAAAAACACCACACAAATCAAGCATTTCCGATACTTTCTGGTTCTTACTTTTCATCCACAACCTAGAAAATATTTAAATTCAACTGATAACTTTCATAATCTCTTTTTCATGATCTCTGGTGAAGTCACTTAATTCATAAGATCGGATTCTCTGGTTGACCAATATAGGAATCACAAATCCATTTTTGACCAGAACTGCCAGTCTGTTAATAATCGTCTTATTTGTTACCGACAATTCTCTGCTGACTTCAATCGGAGTAAATTCTCCTCGATAGTTTTTAATCAAAAACTTTAACAGTTCCTTTTCCTTCCCTTTCAGAAACGATAGACTTCCGACAATATCTTCCTCTTCGGAAGCCAACTGTAAATCACAAACTTTCCCGGAATAAAGCTTCACCATTCGAAGAAAATAGTTAATCCAAATCTCAGGATGTGGCGGATTCTCTCTTCCAGAATAATACAATGCAGGGAGGCCCATCTGGATAGATTCATAATATTCATCAATATCGTATGCAAAATACTCCTCTAACGATCCGATTCCATTAAATCCGTACCCATTCAAATCCATAATATAACCTGATAACAATCTGGCAGTCCTGCCATTGCCATCTTCAAACGGATGTATCGTTACTAATTGGTAATGTACGATTGCCGCCACAATCAAAGGGTGATCATCTGTAGTATTTACATACTCGATCAACTCATCCAATAGCCCCGGAATGTCACAATATTCCGGTGGTATATAGTCAGGATTTCCTGTCTTAGAATCATACACAGCAAACAGGACTCCCGGTGGCATAGGTCCTCTGAGCCCGATTTTTTCTTTGGAAGCCCCCTTTTCCACCAGTTTTTGGACATCTAAAATTAGCTTCTTGGAAAATTTCTCTTTTTTATTTACATTTTCCTCGAGATAATTTAACGCCAGAAAATAATTTCGAACTTCCTGTTCCGGCTTCAGATAATGCTTTCTTTCATCACTGTCTATCACTTCGTCCACCTGTTTTTGCGACAAGGGATTTCCTTCAATCTTATTTGAGGCATAGGAACTTTTTTTCTTCGAATTTTTACGTAGCCTGTTCATAACTGTTTTGGACAGCTTTACTGACGATACTTTATATCTGTTTTGATCGATTTCTGTAATATATCTTAAAATCTCGTTCGTTAAAGTCACCTTAATCATAAAAAAACCTTCTTTCCAGATATTATTATATCCAAAAAGAAAGCTTTTTTCCATTAAATTTACACTATTTTTACACTATTTTTCTTTAAACCCATAAACCTAAAGTCATCTATTGTTTTTTGTGCTTCCGTTCAATGCACAAACCATAAACTACCATGATAAAAATGCAAAATTTCAAATGCAAAACACACTATATAATGGCACCGCCTTTATCCCATTTACCATTCCAAAATTTCTTGCTGAAATCCGAAGTGCATAGACAGGGGCATATTTTTCCATATAAACCATCATACTTTTAGCTTTCACATGGTTTCCGGCTTTACATTCCACCGGGATTACATGACTATCTTTTTGTATCAGGAAATCTACTTCTGCAGTATTATCCGATTCCCAGTAATGAAGATCATAGCCATTCGTTTTCAGTGCAATTGCAACATAGTTCTCTGTCAGTATACCTCGAAAATGCTCTGTTTCCTTACCCTGTAGCGCTTCCAGAGTCATTCCCAGTCTGGCGGACATAATACCCATATCACTATAGTATAATTTGAATGCACTCACATCCTGATATGCTGCAACCGGATAAAATCCCTGACTACATTTCATACACTTATTCACAATTCCGGCCCGGATCAACCAGTCGATCGCATCTCCATATTGAGATGACCGTGCGCCTGATTTTATCAACTTATACTGAAATTTTTTGGCATTCTTTGCCAGCTGTGCCGGAAGGGAATCATATGCTTCAAAAATGCGTACCGTGTCTGACTGATTCGCATATTTGGTCATGTCAGCAATATAAGAATTTAATAACATCTGCCGGATTTCTGTCTGCTCTATAGGACTGTCTTTTGCAAGATCGGCCTTCACCGCCGCAGGCATACCACCCACAATACAATAATGATAAAATTCCTGCATGGCCTCCTCATGGAGTATTTCATCTAACGGCTGGTTATTTTCATAATGTTCCCGGATCGTATCTGCAAGCATCTGTTTTCCCTTTGCCCACAATACCTCTTCCAGATCCATTGGGTACATAGTCAGCATCTGAACTTTGCCTACCGGAAAAGAATATTTTTCCCGGTTCACTGCTACACCCAACAGGCTTCCTGCAGCCATTACATGATATTCCGGAGCCTCTTCCGAAAAATATTTTAACGAAGTTAATGCTCTTTCACACATTTGAATTTCATCAAAAATAATAAGTGTATTTTCAGGTACAATCTTTGCCTGATAGTATTTTTCCAAAACAGATATCACATGATCTGCATGAATATCTGTTTCAAAATATTTTCCGATTCTTTCATCTGTTTCAAAGTTTACATAGATGGTATTCTTGTAATACAATGCTCCAAACTCACGCATCTCAAATGTTTTTCCGACCTGACGTGCACCGTAAATCAGCAGTGGCATTCTACCATTTAACATATTTTTCCACTCATATAGCTTTGACGTTATTTTACGTTTCATGTGTATGCATCCTCCTCCCTTCAAAATATTTTTGGTGTATTTTAATGTATTATATTACATTTTTATATACGAATCAATGTTCTTTTTTGCAATAGTAGCATATATTCAATAGTATTAAATAAATATTTTCTGTTCCTTTAGTAATAGCATTCAAAATACTGTTTTTACTCTATATCCTTTTTGAGTAATTCCAATGCCCTGTCCATTGGTACGCACTCCGCATATCGTTCAGGCCAGAGAAATTCATTATAGTAATGGTAGGCCTGTTCCCCAGTCATGTATTCATTGTCCTGCGTGGAATTTGCATAGGCAGGAACAATCATGTTTAGGCCATGCTCAAAACCAGCCTCTACTGTGGCATTGATGCAGAAGTCGGTCATAATGCCGCAGATCATCACGTCTTTTTCTTCCTTTGCTGTCAGGTACTCAAGCAGACCACTCTCTTTTTTGAACGCACTGCATACGGATTTGACAAATTGTTTTTCATCAGGCATCGGTTGAAACTCGGAATAGACATCAAACTCATCGTCCCCGATGGAAAATCCAGTCCCCGGTCCATCATCATGTTGCACATAGAGAACGTCTATACCTTGTTCTCGAGCTGTTTCAATCAGTTTTTTGATATTACTGACAAACTTTCTGAACGCATATAAGCGTTCATCCACGATGCCTTTCTGTGCATCTACAACCAATAAAACCATGTATCATTTCTCCTTTTTCAAGCGCTAACTTCCGATTTAGCAGAATAAATTAACTATTTATAATTGACGAGATAACAGGCTTGCCTTCTCTATCTAATAATGGTGTCAGACCACCAGAATAGCCACTTGCATGATATAAATAGTTTACTCCGGTTTCTTTATCCACCCAGATTTCCGTAACATTCATCGAACCCTGTGAATATATTTTCTCAAATCGTTGATCCCTTGCCATTTCTGTTTTCCTCCGTAAATTCTGATATTCTATCTGCGATTATAGCATGAGAATATAAATAGTGCCATCATCAATGGCAATGTATGTTATACTAATTGCAGAAAATCATGCAAACAATCACCCCCGGAAAGGACCCCGCCCATGAATGCAATACAACAGCGACGCAGCATACGAAAATACAAAGACACCCCGGTTGACAGGGCACAGATCGAAGAACTGATCCTGGCAGCATCCTTAGCACCATCGGCAAAAAACAGACAGCCATGGAAATATCTGATATACACAGGCGTGGCAAAAGAACGCTTCCTGCAAAGAATGCAGGAGGGATTGGAAAGAGAGAAAGAACGTAAATCAATCTTACCGGAATCAGCATTTGGACTGCCGGATGCGTTTCACACCTTACAGGTCATGAGAGAGGCTCCGGAGCTGATCCGCGAGATCGGAACCGAAAAACAGCTGGTAGGAGCCATCTCGGTCGGCTATCCGGCAGAAGCACCATTAAGCAGACCAAGAAAGCCGATCGAAGATATCCTCGAATACCGCGTGTGATGCTTACATAGCGATCCATCCAAAAGCATTTGCAACAGAGCTGATCAAAATAATGGCAGCAAAGATCGGACATAAATACTGGATCATAAAATTAAAGATCTTTTTCCGGCGGAATGTGCCGTCGCCGAGCAGCATTTCGTCCTCAATCTTTTTGACACCCATGACTTTAGAAACCAGAAGGCAGGTGGCGATTGCAGCGATCGGCATCATAACCGAGTTGGTCAGGAAGTCAAAAAAGTCTAAAAACTGCATGCCAAGAATTTTGATGGAGGCAAGTGGACCATAGCCAAGAGAGGACAGGCTGCCCAGCGCAAGCATGATGCCGCCGACGATCAAAGTAGATTTTTTACGACCCCAGCCGAGCTCATCCTGAAAAGTGGATACGGCACTTTCGGTCAGGGCAATCGAGCTGGTTAAGGCAGCACATAAAACCAGAAGGAAAAACAGGACACCGACAAAGGAGCCAAAGCCCATACTGTCGAATACCTTTGGAATGGTGATGAACATCAGGGCAGGACCAGCCTGTAAGGTTTCCGGGTCACCGCCGGAGAAAGCGAAGACAGCCGGGATGATCATCAGACCAGCCATAATGGCGATCGCCGTATCAAAAATTTCTACATTTTTTGTAGATGCTTCAATAGACACATCTTTTTTCATATAAGAGCCAAACGTAACAAGAATACCCATTGCGATCGAAAGCGAATAAAACATCTGTCCCATGGCGGCAACGACCGTCATCCAGGAGAAATTATCCGGGTTCGGGATCAGAAAATATTTGACACCTTCCATGGCACCCGGTCTTGTGACAGAGTAAATACAGATCAGCACGGATAAGACAACCAGGATTGGCATCATAAATTTGGAAACACGTTCCACACCATTGCGCACACCGGCGTAGATGATGCTGACCGTAAACAGGGTAAACACGATAAAACAAAGTTCCGTGGAAACACCATTGGAAATAAATGCGGAAAAATATCCGTCGGCTGCAAGGTCAGAACCATGACCGGAAAGATATCCTGCCAGATATTTAATGACCCATCCGCCGATCACGGAATAGTAAGGCACGATCAGAACCGGGATGATCGCGTTGATCCATCCGCCAAAGGAGAGCCAGCCGGATCTGCCGAAAGTGGCAAACGCACCGACCGGACTTTTCTTTGTCATACGCCCCAAGGCGGTTTCTGCCACGATCATGGCATAACCAAACGTCAATGCGAGAACGATATAAACGAGCAGGAAAATCCCACCGCCGTATTTTGCGGCAAGATAAGGGAAACGCCAGATATTTCCAAGACCGACGGAGGCACCCGCCGCGGATAAAACGAATCCGAGCTTCCCGGAAAATGTACTTCTTTTTTCATGTTTTGCATTCATAAATAAACCCCATTCCGGAGCAGAACTGCTCCTGATTTTTCTGTGTTCTATCGTAGCATAAGGAAAGAAAAATTGCCAACAAAAATGGAAAATTACTTTGCTTGTAAAAGCAGCAGGGATTTATTATAATGACTTTAAATTGCAAGGAGCGGGAGGAAAGGATGAAACCATTTGTATCATTTGAACATGTGGGAAAGGTTTATCAGACCGGAGAAGTGGAGATCACAGCCCTGCATGAGGTCGATTTTGAAATAGAAAAAGGAGAGTTCTGTGTGATCGTCGGAAGTTCCGGTGCGGGCAAGACGACCATTTTAAATATCCTTGGCGGGATGGACTATCTGAGCAGCGGGCAGGTATTTTTGGACGGGCAGGAGATCTCAGCCTACGATAAGAAGCAGCTGACAGCATACCGCAGGTATGACATCGGGTTCGTGTTCCAGTTTTATAATCTGGTGCAGAATCTGACTGCGCTGGAAAATGTTGAGCTGGCGGCACAGATCTGCAAGGATCCGCTGGATGCAGCAGAGGTGTTAAAAGAGGTCGGACTGGGGGAGCGGCTCTCCAATTTCCCGGCACAGCTATCCGGTGGAGAGCAGCAGAGAGTTGCCATTGCAAGGGCACTGGCAAAAAATCCGAAACTGCTTCTCTGTGATGAGCCCACCGGAGCACTTGACTATAACACAGGAAAAGCAGTCTTAAAACTGTTACAGGATACCTGCAGGAACAAGGGCAAGACCGTAGTGGTCATCACACATAATCAGGCATTGACCGCGATGGCAGACCGGATCATTACCGTAAAAAACGGAACCGTGGTGAAAATGGAGAAAAATCCACACATTGTGGACATTGCAGAAATTGAGTGGTAAACATGAAGATAACATCAACGATATGGAAGTCGACATTCCGGGAGATCAAACAGAGCATGGGACGATTTCTGGCGATCGTTGCGATCGTCGCACTGGGAGTCGGCTTTTTTTCCGGGCTTAAAGTAACGCAGCCCGCCATGATAAAGACAACGCAGAAGTATCTGGACGAGCATAATTTTTTTGACTATCACATTCTCTCAACCGTGGGATTTTCAGACGAGGATGTCGCAGCATTTGCGGCGCAGGAAGACGTCCGCGCAGCAGAGGGAACAATCGCTTTTGATATTTTATGTGGAGTCAGCGGCGGAAATGAAGTGGCATTAAAGGCACTTGGCATACCGGAAAAAGTAAATGGCATTGTACTGGTAGAGGGACGTCTGCCGGAACAGGAAAATGAGTGTGTGGTGGATGCCAATCTGTACGGCGATTCGGTCATCGGCAAAAAGCTGATCTTATCCGAAGAAAATACGGATTTGGATCTTGACCATTTTGCTTACCGGGAATATACGATCACAGGGCGGGTGCAATCCCCGTTATACATACAGTTCGAGCGTGGGACAACCTCGCTTGGAAGCGGACAGTTGAGCGGATTTTTCTATCTGAAACCGGATGGATTTGAACTGGATGGTTATACGGATGTCTATGTCAAATTCGATCAGGATTTCCCGATGTATGCCGATGCGTACGATGACTATATGGATGAGAAAACGGATGTGTGGGAAACGCTTGCAGATGAGAGGGCAAAAGCGCGTTATCAGACTGTCACGTCAGAGGCGAAAGAAAAACTTTCCGATGCCAGAAAACAGCTGTCCGAAAACCAGGCAGAGGCAGAAGAAAAATTAGCGGATGCAAAACAGCAGTTAGCGGATGCGAAGGCAAAACTCGAAGACGGAGAGCAGCAGTTAAAGGAAGCAAAAGAAAAATTAGAACAGGCTCCCGAAGAGTTAGAGAAAAGAGAGCAGCAGCTGCAGGAAGCAGAAACAGAATTAAAGCAAAAAGAGGCAGAGCTAAATCAGGGAGAGATCGCGCTTGGACTGGGATATGCCATGGGAATGGATGCGTTATCCAAAGGGTTAAACAGTGCAGGAAACCTGTTTGGAGGAGATGCAGAAGGAACGGATTCAGACAGTACCCAGATGGATCTTGGCAGCATGAGAGATTCCTTATCGCAGGTGCAGGATGCAAAACAGCAGATCGCGGATGGAAAAGAGCAGATCGCAGCGGGCAAACAACAGATCGCAGACGGCAAAGCGGCGATCGCTGCCGCCAAAAAAGAACTCGCACAGGGCAAAAAGGAACTGGAAGAAAAAGAGAAAGAACTGGAAGACGGCAAGGCAGAATATGAAAAAGGCGAGCAGGAGTACCGCAAGGCAAAAGAAGAGTTTGATACGCAGATCGCGGATGCAAAACAACAGATCGCAGAAGGAGAAAAGCAGCTTGCCGATCTGAAAGATGCGAAAAGCTATGTATTAGGAAGAGGAACGAATGTAGGTTATGTCTGTTTTGAAAGCGATTCCGGCATTGTAGACGGCGTGGCAAATGTATTCCCGATCTTTTTCTTTCTGGTTGCAGCATTAGTATGTATGACGACGATGAACCGGATGGTCGAAGAACAGAGGGTACAGATCGGCGTATGGAAAGCACTGGGTTACAGCGAGAAGAGTATAATGGGAAAATATCTTTTTTATTCCGGCACCACAGCGATGATCGGTTGTACCGGAGGCTTTATAGGGGGAACCATCCTCTTCCCAAAGGTAATCTGGTACGCATATGGCATGATGTACCGGGTCGACAGCCTGTGCTATGTGTTTGATGGACGGCTTGCAGGTATTGCGCTGATTGGCGGACTGCTCTGCTCCATTGGAACAACGTATGTGACCTGTCGTTACGAATTAAAAGAGATGGCGGCACAGCTGATGCGGCCGAAGGCACCGAAAGCCGGAAAACGGGTTTTCTTAGAGTACCTTCCATTTTTATGGAAACGATTGAAATTCTTACAGAAAGTGTCACTGCGCAATATTTTCCGCTATAAGAAACGTTTCTTTATGATGATCGTGGGGATCAGCGGATGCAGTGCCTTACTTGTAACCGGATTTGGTGTGCGTGACTCGGTCACAAATGTGGCATCACAGCAGTATCACGAGATCCAGACCTATGATATCAGCGTAACCTGCCAGAATGCAGTCGATGATGCGATGCGGCGTGAGCTGGATGCAGCAATGCCACAGGAGATTGCAGCTTATACGGCAGTGATGCAGGAAGCGGTAGACTTAGAAGCAGACGGCACACAGAAATCCATTTATCTGGTGGCAGCAGATGGGGAACATGCGTTAGAGCCGTTTTTAAATCTGCATACGACGAAAAAGGAGCCGGTTGCATATCCCGGTGTGGGCGAGGCGGTGATCTCACATAAGATCGCGCAGCAATATGACATCAGAGTGGGGGATACGATCGAACTGACCGAGGACGATCAGACAAAAATAGAGGTAAAGGTAAGCGGGATCTTTCAGAATTTCGTTTACAATTATGTCTATCTGACCGCGGAAACCTATGAGAAAGAGACCGGAAAAGAAGCGGAATATCAGACCCTCTATGTGAATGGTGTAGAGGGCGAAGATATGCACCTGCTCGGCACCACACTTGCCAATCTGGATAATGTGGCAGCAGTCAGTGTCAATGAGGATTTCCTGGCGCGGTTTTCCAGCATGATGAAGAGCATGGATCTGATCGTGCTTGTCATCATCATCTGTGCGGCAGGGCTGGCATTTATCGTGTTATATAATCTGACCAATATCAATATTACAGAGCGTGTGCGCGAGATCGCAACGATCAAGGTACTGGGATTTTTTGAAAATGAAACCTCTGCCTATGTGTTCCGGGAAAACCTGCTTTTGACATTTCTCGGGGCATTGGTGGGACTGGCACTGGGCTATTTTTTACACCGTTTTGTAATGGGACAGATCAACATCGATATGGTGGCATTTGATGTGCATGTGCAATTGGCCAGCTACTGTTACAGCCTTTTGCTCACGATGGTGTTTGCCCTTTTCGTCAATCAGATGATGAAACGGAAGATTGATAAGATCAGCATGACAGAATCGTTAAAGAGTGTGGACTAAAAAAGTTTGCAGGGGCAGCAGAAAAAGTGTTATAGTGATACTAACGGAAGAACAGGAGGAAGTACATATGGGAAAGATTATCACGATCGGACGAGAATTTGGAAGCGGTGGACGAGAGGTCGGAAAACGACTCGCAGAACAGCTCGGCATTGCCTATTACGATAATGAGATCATTACGGAGATTGCAAAAAGAACAGAGTTAGCGGAGGGCTATGTGCAGCATGTCATGGAAAACAGCCCCTCCAATCTGATGCCGATCACAATCGGAAGAACCTTTTATATGGGCGTTGATCCGGTGATGGAGATGAACAATTCCATTTACAGGGAGCAGAGTCTTCTGATCAAAGAGCTGGCAGAAAAATCTGACTGTGTGATCGTAGGAAGAAGTGCAGATTATATTTTAAGGGATAAAAAGCCCCTGCGCCTGTTTATTTATGCAAACATCGAGAGCCGGATGGAACGATGCAAAAAACGTGCGCCGGAGCAGGAACATTTTACAGATAAAGAGCTGCGCAGACACATTTTAGATATTGATAAAAAGAGAGGCAGATACTATCAGTTCTTCACCGGTCAGAACTGGGGCGAAAAGTTAAACTATGACTGGTGTATCAACACGTCAGATGCAGATATAGAGGCAGTGGTAGATGTCATTGCACGCTTATTAAAATAACCAGAATGGGAAGATCCGGAGGAAAGAAACATGATGAATCCAGCTTCAATTATGAAACTGATGAATGCAAAAAATAAATTTACGGAAAACCATCCGAAGGTCGTTTCCTTTTTGGAAAATGTTTTTTCAAGAGGCGTTCCGGAGGGAACGATCATCGAGATGACCGTGACAAGACCGGGAGAGGAACCGATCACGACCAACATGAAAGTAAAACAGTCTGATCTGGATCTGCTTTCCGAAATCAACGAACTGGCAAGATAATCGCCGGGAAAAGGCACCAGATGACAAAAGTTCCATATGATAAGAGTGAGGTTATCTATAGGGAGTATAGAGTGGACTATAATCAGGAACTGTTTTTTGGACTGCCGGGAATGCAGATCGAAACACCCAAAATGCCTTTTTATATGAGTTATCCGATGCAAAATCTGTATCTGACCGAGATGGAATATGAAAAGGATTTAGAACGGATGAAAGAATTATATCCAAGAGAAGTAAAACAGCTCTTGGAACTCGTGGAAGATGAGTGCGATAAGATGGAATATGAGGGAAGCCTCATGTTTGATGAATATCCGGACCGTCTGATGTTAGAACAGGTGGTAGACCGTATCTATCAGAGAGCAAACGGAGATATGGCAGAACTGGAGGCGGAGCAGTATTGGGGAAGACCGGGTACACCGCCGCCACCGGGAGGACCATTTCCGCCACCACCGCCACCACCACGCGGAAATCCACCGGATCAGGGGATGCATTCTCTGATCGGTGTGCTTTTGAACAATGAGATGTACCGCAGAAGATGCAGGCACAGAAGATGCAGACGCTGGTGGTAAATCTTAATAAAATAGAAAGATTGTGATTTCCATGTTGCGGTTTTTCTGAAAAATGAATACAATATAGCTATCGCGTTTTTTGCGATAGCTATTTTTATGATGCGCCGGAGGGTGCGATAGAAAAGGGAGGAACAAAAGTGCAGAAAGGTGCAGTAAAAGCGACCGTTTTAATTGTTGTATTTTTTGTGTCTGTCATTTTGTTCGAGATACTGACCAATCATGTAAATGAAGATCTGACCACAGAGATGCCGGAGGCGACGTTACCGGTGATCTCTTTTTATGCGGACGAGATCCAGATAAACGAACTCTATGGATATAAAGACCAGATGAATGCTGCCTATATGCGTGATACGATCACGCCGGTGGATGACAGCAGAAAATTGCCGATCCAGATCCAGACTTATCAGAAAGCAATCGACGGGATCTCCTATGAGATCAGGAGCCTTGATGGCGAGCGTCTGATCGCCAATGCAGACGTGACCTCTTATCAGGAGGAAAAGGAGACCATATCGGCAGAGCTTGAGATCCAGAACCTTTTGCAGGAGGGCGAGGAATATCTGCTTTTAATCAAACTGACAAGCGGAGATGAGACGATCTCTTACTATACGAGGATCGTGGAAAAACCGGACAGTCATATGACGGAGTGCCTGTCATTTGCTGAAGAGATCAATGAAAAGACATTTAATAAAGAGACATCCGGAACACTTGCGACTTATATGGAAAAAACCACAGGGGATAATACGACTCTGCAGTTCGTTTCCTTAAATTCTTCCTTAAAACAGATGTCATGGGCAGGATTTGAAGGAAAGCCGATCACGGATCCGTCCATATCGATCAAAGAGATCACAGATACCTACAGTGTCATTGTATTGCAGTATGTCGTCGCCAGCGTGGGAGAAAATGGTGGCAGTGAGTACTATAATATAGAAGAATATTACCGCATCCGTTACACGGAGAGCAGGATGTATCTGCTCAACTTTGAGCGGACGATGAATGAGATCTTCCGTGGAGAAAACGCGCAGTTTTATGACAACTATATCCAGCTTGGCATCCAGGATAAAAATGTAGAATATCGTGCCAATGAGGCAGGAACGATCGTGGCATTCGTACAGGAAGGGGAACTGTGGTGTTACAACGAGGTGGAGAATAATCTATCAAAAGTATTCAGTTTCCGTGGCTATGAGGGGATTGACCGCAGGGAAAATAACAATCAGCATGAGATCAAGGTAGTCCGCATCAATGAGGCGGGAAGCGTGGATTATATTGTCTATGGTTACATGAACCGTGGCAATCACGAGGGAGAAGTCGGCATCTGTGTTTACCATTACGACAGCATTGCAAATACAAACGAAGAACTGATCTTCATCCCGTCGGATAAATCATTTGAGGTGATGAAATCAGAGCTGGGACAGTTGATGTATGTCAACGAGGCAGGAGAACTTTACCTGATGGTAAATGGAAGCGTATACGGCATTGATCTGAATACGTTAGAGATCCGTACTTTGATCGAGGGTGTCGAAGAGGGCAGTTACGCAATGTCTGAATCAAATGCACTGTTTGCATGGTCAGATGGGACATCAGACCAGTCGACCCTTCATGTGATGAATTTTACCAATGAAAATGTCATAGATATTACAGAGGGGACAGGAAGTGTCATAAAACCACTCGGATTTATGCAGGAGGACTTTGTATACGGTATCGCGGCATCGTCGGATATTTTTGAAGATGCAGCGGGCAACGTGACCATGCCGATGAGCCAGATTAAGATCGCGGACGTATCGGGCAAGGATATGGAACTCTTAAAGACCTATGAAAAAGCAGGATATTTTGTTTCCAGTATCGAGATCGAAGGTTATACAATGTATTTAAACCGTATCCAGTATAATGGAACCGCTTATGTTGAGGCGGATCAGGATATGATCATGAACCGGGAGGGCGACAGCTTAAAGGTTGTAGATGTGCATACGAGTACATCGGATGTGAAACAGACGCAGGTACAGCTTACACTTGCAAATGAAGTGAATAAAAAGCAGCCGAGACTGCTGACTCCGAAAGAGACGATCCTTGAGGAGAACCGGACGATCACTTTAAACAGCGACAGACAGGTGGCACTTTATTATGTTTACGTGAAGGGAAAAGTCATCACTACAACGGAGTCCGTTACTGAGGCGATCCGGTCAGCGAATGAAAATATGGGCGTTGTCATCAGTGATGAACAGCAATACATCTGGAAACGTTCGAGAAAGGCGATACAAGGTACTTTAACTGATATTGCAGTGGGGGTTGAAGATGAAAATGCCGACAGTATCGCGCAGTGTATCAATGCGATGCTGGAAAAAGAAGGAATAAATATTAGCGTCAGTGCATTAATTGCAGGCGGAGAGACCCCGAAGAATATTCTCAAAAATACAATGAAGGACGCAAGGATATTAGATTTAACAGGATGCGATATGGAAGAAGTCCTTTATTATGTGAGCTGTGGAAAGCCAGTATTTGCAATGACTGGAAGCAATGATGCCGTACTTCTGGTAGGATATGATTCTGGCAATGTTATCATTTTTGATCCGTTGATTGGAAACGTGTATAAACGAAACAATGCGGATGCTGCGCAGATGTTTGCGGATGCAGGAAACGTATTCTTTGCATATTTAACCAGATAGAAGGATATTGTTAACATAAAAACGCATAAAAAAAGAGGAAAAACGTAGTGTGTTTCGGTAATTTCTAACGATTCTGGTTTCGGTGTATTGCAAATTTAGTCCTAATGGGTTATATTTTGAGAAGTACTTGAAAAGAGGAAAATAATATGAGCAGAAAAAAAGTAGTAATTTCAAATGTTTCTGAAGAGCATAATAATCCGATCGCAGAATTAGTTCAGGTGGCTTGCCGCTTTGATAGCGAGATTATACTGGAAAGCGATAATAGACGTATTAATGCCAAAAGTATTATGGGGATTATGGCATTCAATCCTTCCAAAGGAATGACAGTGAATATCGTGGCTGAGGGTAAGGATGAGGATGAAGCATTAAGTGCAATGGAGAAGTTTTTAGTTTGTGAGTAAATTTTTTTGTTGAGGGAGGATTTATCATGGATAAGAAAATGGCAAAGCCAGATGTGAAACTGGCTGCAAAGGAAACTGCAACAACAGCAAAAGAGACCGTTGTAAATGCAAAGAATGTAGTAAAAGAAACCGCAGCAGATGCGAAAGCAGTTGTAAACACCAAGGTGGAAGAGACAAAGAACGCAATCGTTAAAACAGCGATCGCAAAAGAGATCGAAGAAAAGAAAGAAGCTGTAAAAACAGCTGCAAAACCGGTAAAAGAGAAGAAACCTTCAAGAGCTGCAAAGAAAGCTGCAAAAGAAGAAGCTAAGCCGGAAATCTACGTGCAGTATCAGGGACAGGAAGCAGTATTGGCAGATGTTGTTGAGAAGGCAAAGAACGAATTTGTTGCTGCCGGTCACAGAGTATCTACGATTAAATCCCTCCGGGTATATTTAAAACCGGAAGAGTTTGCTGCATATTATGTCATCAACCAGAAGTTTGCCGGAAGAGTAGACTTATTTTAATACATAGTAAGAACAAAGATATGCGCAGAGAATTTTTTCTCTGTGCATTATTTTATTCATGATAATAGAATGTTCGCGGAGCGTGCATTCTATTATTTGACCCATTGATTCAAAAAAGCATGCACAGAAAATTTCTGCACATGCTTTTTTAGATTTATGACTGCTGCTGCTCTGCTTTATATTTGGATACAAGGCGTTCAATTCTGTCATATGGATTTAATAAGTCACTGATGGAAGAATCATGATTTAAGGTGTCGATGATGTAAGCGATATATTTACTCATATCACAGTTGATATAATATGGTCTGGAAAGCAGTTCCGGTGCCTGGTAGGTCAGGTTTGTGGTAACCACTTTGTAAATAGTTCCGTCTGCAACTGCTTCATCAAATTTCTCGAGACCATTTGTAAATAATCCGAAAGTAGCAACAACGAAGATCCGGTTTGCTTTTCTTTTCTTCAGCTCAGTAGCAACGTCGATCATGCTTTCACCGGAGGAAATCATATCATCAATAATGATAACATCTTTGCCTTCTACGGAAGAACCTAAGAATTCATGTGCCACGATCGGGTTACGACCGTCTACAATCTTGCTGAAGTCACGTCTCTTATAGAACATACCCATATCAAGACCAAGCACGTTTGCTAAATAGATCGCACGATTGGTACCACCTTCATCCGGGCTGATGATCATCATATGATCTGCATCGATCTGAAGATCTTTTACATTTTTTAAGATACCTTTGATAAACTGGTAAGCCGGCTGAACGGTTTCAAAGCCTTTTAATGGGATCGCATTCTGGACACGAGGATCATGTGCATCGAAGGTGATGATGTTATCAACACCCATTGCAGTAAGTTCCTGCAATGCAAGTGCACAGTCTAAGGACTCACGGGTCGTACGTTTATGCTGACGGCTCTCATATAAGAAAGGTACGATCGCGGTAATACGTCTTGCCTTTCCACCAACTGCTGCAATAATACGTTTCAGATCAGAGTAGTGATCGTCTGGAGACATGTGGTTTTCGTAGCCACATACCTTATAAGTAAGGCTGTGATTGGTAACATCCACGAGAAGATACAGGTCATATCCTCTTACAGACTCTTTGATCACAGCTTTTGCTTCACCGGTTCCGAAACGCGGAACAGAAGTGGAAATGATATAGGAGTCGCGGCGGTAACCTTTGAAAGCAGGGTCAGTTTCATGCTGATGCTGTCTCTTTTCACGCCAGCTGACCAGGTACTGGTCTACTTTGACACCTAACTCTTTGCAGCTCTCAAGAGGGATAAGTCCGAGCATTCCGTCAGGGATCGTTTCTAGGTTTCTTTCATCGTTTGGCATTTGAATGATTCCTCCATAAAAAATTGTTTGCATATATCTTCAATAGATTGCTCTAATGAATACAGTAGTATACATACACTAGCGGCGGCGTTTTAAGATACGGATATCTGCGCCAAACAGCTTTAGCAGTGTATAGTTGCTTGAGATGCGGGAGAGGACACGTTCAGAATAAATATCCGCGATCTGGTTCATGCCCAGATTTGTGGATATGATCGTTGATTTCTTCCGCAGGATGCGCTCATTTAAACATAGAAAAAGCTGGGAAGTCGTAAAAGAGTTGGAAAGCTCTGTTCCCAGGTCATCAATAATGAGCAGATCACAGGTGAAAATGTTCTGATGTGCGGCAAGCGCATCTTCGTCTTTTTCAAACACACCCTTACTTAATATATCAAATAATTGGAATGCTGTAAAATAAATTACAGAATGTCCGCGGTCAAGCAGTTCTTTTGCGACACAGTTTGACAAAAAAGTCTTTCCGATACCGGTGTCTCCATAGAGATAGAGATTGGAAAAGGTATCAGGATGATCAAAATCTGCAACAAACTCATGGCATTTTGCCACGGCGTATTTTGCGGTGGCAAGGGACGACAGCCCGGTTGCAGGGTTAATGTCTTCATCGGAATAATAATCATAGGAAAAGGTAGAAAAATTTTCCCGTAACAGCACTTCGCGCAGATTGGACTGCGTATAGACGAGATTGATAGCAGCCTGTTTAAAACAATGGCAGCGTTTCCCGTCGATAAAGCCGGTATCTTTGCAGTCCGGACACATATAAGAAGGCTTTAGGTAATCCTCCGGGATCTCATAGCGGCGGAGCAATTCGGCACGTTCTGTGCGGTAACGATTTAACTCTTCCTGATAAGAGGCAAAGGCATCGCTGTTGCCGTCAAGCATTTTTCTGGCAGAAGAGACAGAAAGGGATGCGATCGCCTGGTCGATTTCCCGTAAGCGGGGAACCTTCAGATAGGTAAGCCGGATACGTTCCTCCAGGTCATGCTGGTTTTTCAGTTGTCTTGCATCATAAGTACGGATCAATTCATCGTACTGCGAATTACTTAAAGACATAGAACCCTCCGGAGTATTACGGTGTATTGGTGGTAAGCAGCATCTGTTCTAACTGGTCGTAATCGTAGGAACGCTGCTTGAAATTGTTGAATTTGTTTTTGGAATTTCCAGCACCTTCTGCGCTGGCAGATGCTGTCTCTGCGGCACGCTTGCTCTGGTGTGCGCTGTCAACTCTTGTGACATCGGACAGATTATGTACCTGCTGTTTCTTCCAGTTCTTTAAAATGGAGTCTGTATAAGGAAAGCTTGGCTGGTGAACGGACTGGATGGTGCGTTCACAGGCTGCAGCGATCAGTTCCAGGGAAAAGCCGTAGTCTTTTTTCCATTTCTCAATGTAATCCATCTCGGAAGAAACCAGGTCGCGGTTTGAAATACCGAATGCTTTTTTTACCGCGAAGTAAGCCTGACTGTGAAGCTGCGATTCACGTTTGGCATCCATGACAGTGGTAATGCCTGCCTTTGCCCAGTTGAGCGCGACAGACTGGATATAATGGATGCTGCAGCGATCTTTGGTAACGCAGTATTCGATCAGGTATTCGATCAGTTCCGTTGAAAAATGAAGCTCATCATAAAGATAGAGCAGGGTATCGACATCAATGGAGGTCAAGGTGCGCTTTAGATAACGCTCTGCGATAAACAATAACTCTGCGATCTGGTCATTTTCCCGGAATACGGCAATCTCATCCGGTGTATAACTTTTGCGCATGGGAAGTTCTGCCGTGGCGGATTCCTCCGCTGCCTCCTCCTCATAGGGCATGTCCTCTTCTATCGGGGCTGCTCCTTTTTCGGCCGAATCTAAAATGGTAACACCGGTCAGATTATGTTCCTTATCATATTCCAGACGTAAAAGATGCATGCGTTCCCAGTAGCTTAAGGCACGTTTGACATCCTTTTCGGTGTGTTCAAACTTATCTGCAATGGAAGAAAGCGAAACCGAGGCATCCGGTGCGTTCATCAGGCGCAGCAGATACAGATAGATCTTTACAAATTCGCCATTGGCATCTGACATATATTCGTCAATAAAAATATTTGAAACGCTGGTTGCAGAACAATCAGTGTCATTGTGTATCATAATCTTTGGCATAAAGTATCAGCTCGCTTCCATATATAGTGAAAATTTTTACGTTCCAAATTATAGCACAGGAATTTTCAAATGAGAAGTATCTTTTTTGCCAAAACCCTCTCCACAGGCGGCGAAACCCGGATTGTGGATAATGTGGATAAAATGTGAGTATTTTTTCGAAAAAAGGATTATGGAAACTGTAAAAAGAAAACAGGTACTGGTTTCATAAGGTTTTATAAAAAAATAATAAACAGATTATGTAAACAAAAAAATCCACACTTAACCGTTGAAGTTTTCCCCAATTAAGTGTGGATAATGTGGATAACTTAGTTTCCTAAAAGGTGTTCACCCACGTTTACAATGTCTCCGGCCCCCATAGTTATCAACAGGTCACCGTTCATACAATTTTTTAATAAAAATTTTTCTATTTCTTCAAAAGATGGGAAGTAGTGGCAGTCGGTACCTTTTTTCTCAAGAACTTCCAGCAGATCTTTTGAGCTGATGCCGTAGGTGTTTTTCTCACGGGCAGCGTAGATGTCAGCAAGAACGACTACGTCGGCAAGAGACAGCACATCCGCAAAATCATTTAAGAAAGCCTTGGTTCTGGAGTAGGTATGCGGCTGGAACACTAAAACGAGCCGTTTGTGTGGATAATTTTTGGCTGCGGTTAAGGTCGCACGGATCTCGGTCGGGTGATGCGCGTAGTCATCGATCACAGTGACACCATCGACGGTTCCCTTATACTGGAAACGTCTGTCGGCACCGCCAAAGGCACTTAAGCCGGCAGCGATCGCTTCGGCCGGGATCTTTAAGTCAAGCGCAAGCGCGATCGCGGCAAGGGCGTTTGAAACATTGTGCATACCCGGAACGTTTAAGGATACTTTCATCACCGGGGTATCGTGGTGCATGGCGGTAAAACTTGCACATGCTTTTTCGTTGAACGTGATATCTGCCGGATGATAGTCACAGGAATCGGTAAGACCAAACGTGATAACTTCGTTTGGCAGTCCTTCTGTGAGTTCTTTATAATTATCAATCTCACCATTGAGCAAGATCGCACCATCTTTTTTCGTGTTGGACAAAAACTGATGGAATGAATGACGGATATCCTGAATATCTTTAAAAAAGTCGAGGTGTTCTGCTTCTACATTTAATACGATGCTGTATTTCGGATAGAAGTGCAGGAAGCTGTTTGTGTACTCGCATGCCTCTGACACAAAAATATTGGACTTGCCTACTCTTAAGTTGCCATCTAAAGCTTTTAAGATGCCACCGACTGTAATGGTCGGGTCTGCTTTGGCAGCTAAGAGGATCTGGCTGATCATGGAGGTGGTAGTCGTTTTCCCGTGCGTGCCTGCAATGGCGATCGAGTTTTCGTAGTTATCCATAATCTGACCGAGGAGTTCAGCGCGGCTCATCATAGGGATGTTTAATTCTCTGGCGCGAAGAAACTCCGGGTTATCTTCACGGATGGCAGCTGTGTATACGACAAGGTCAACGCCCTCTTTGATGTTGGAAGCTGCCTGACCGTAATAAACCGTAACGCCCATATGTTCCAGATGCCTGGTCAGATCAGATTCTCTGGCATCTGAACCGGAGATCGTAAAATGTTCTTCTAAGAGGATCTCAGCAAGACCGCTCATGCTGATGCCTCCAATGCCGATGAAATGAACATGCACCGGCTGGTTAAAATTAATTTTATACATGATAATTACCTGCCTGTTTCAAAGAATTTGGGCAAAGCTCTACAGGGTAGAACGTTGCTTCCTAATTATAACCTTATATAATGAATTTGCAAATTCTTTTGGGATAATTTTTTATCGACCTGGTTTCTCTGAAAACGAAAGTAATCGAAAAAAATTGTATAATATGACAAAAAACAAACAAAATTATAAAAAAAATTGTGAAAACTGATATACATAATCGACAAAATATGCTATAATAAAAATTACCAAAAGAAATAATTAACATTGACTAGAAAATGACGAGAGGTGATTGACGTGATTAGAAAAGAAATGATAGCAATGCTATTAGCTGGAGGTCAGGGAAGCCGTCTGGGCGTGCTTACCGCAAAAGTTGCAAAACCTGCAGTCGCATTTGGTGGAAAGTATCGTATTATCGACTTCCCATTGAGTAACTGTATTAATTCTGGCATTGATACCGTCGGTGTCCTGACACAGTATCAGCCATTACGTTTGAACACGCATATCGGGATCGGTATTCCGTGGGATCTGGATCGCAATAATGGTGGCGTTACCGTGCTCCCTCCTTATGAGAAGAGCGATAACAGCGAGTGGTACAGTGGAACCGCAAATGCAATTTTCCAGAATATGAATTACATGGAGAATTATAATCCGGAATATGTTCTTATATTATCAGGAGATCATATTTACAAGATGGATTACGAGGTCATGCTTGATTTCCATAAGGAGAATCATGCAGATGTGACGATCGCAACCATGCCGGTTCCGATTGAAGAGGCGAGCCGGTTTGGTATTGTCATTGCAGACGAAAACAAAAAGATCGAAGACTTCGAAGAAAAGCCAAAGGAGCCACGCAGCAACCTGGCATCCATGGGGATCTATATCTTTAGCTGGAATGTCTTAAAAGAAGCATTATACGCGATGAAAGATCAGAGCGGATGCGACTTTGGAAAACATATCATTCCGTACTGCCACGAAAACGGCAAACGGTTATTTGCATATGAATACAATGGCTACTGGAAAGATGTCGGAACCCTTGGCTCTTATTGGGAGGCCAATATGGAACTTGTAGACCTGATCCCGGAGTTCAACCTGTATGAAGAATACTGGAAGATCTATACCAAGAGCGATATTATCGAGCCACAATATCTGTCAGCAGATTCTGTGGTGGAAAAGAGTATCATCGGAGAAGGATCAGAGATATACGGAGAGGTCTATCACTCAGTCATTGGGGCTGGTGTTACAATCGGAAAGGGTACGGTGATCCGTGATTCCATTGTAATGAAAGGTACCTATATCGGTGAAAATGTTACAGTTGACAAGTCAATTATTGCAGAAAACTGCCAGATAGGAGATGGGGCAGTACTTGGAGTAGGAGAGGAGAAACCGAACAAGTTAAATGCAAGTATTTATTCTTTTGGTTTAGTAACAGTTGGAGAAAAATCTGTCATCCCGGAGGGCGTAACGATCGGTAAGAATACGGCAATATCCGGTGTCACAGAAAAAGCGGATTACCCGGATGGAATCCTTGAAAGCGGTGAAGTAATTATTAAGGCAGGTGACTCAGTATGAAGGCAATAGGTATTATTTTAGCTGGCGGTAATAACAGCCGTATGCAGGAACTATCCAACAAGAGAGCAATCGCAGCAATGCCGATCGGGGGAAACTACAGGAGCATTGACTTTGCACTCAGCAACATGAGTAATTCCCATATACAGACCGTGGCAGTACTGACACAGTACAGTGCACGTTCCTTAAATGAACACTTGAGTTCTTCTAAATGGTGGGATTTCGGCAGAAAGCAAGGGGGGCTTTATGTCTTCAATCCGACCGTGACCGTAGACAACAGCTGGTGGTATCGTGGAACTGCAGATGCGATGTACCAGAACATCAGCTTTTTAAAGAGACGCCATGAGCCATATGTGATCATCACAAGTGGTGACTGTGTCTACAAGATGGATTATAACAAGGTACTGGATTTTCATATTGAGAAAAAGGCTGATATTACGGTAGTCTGCAAGGACGTACCGCCGGAGGAGGATGTCAGCAGATTTGGTGTGGTACGGATGAATGAAGATTCCAGAATCATTGAGTTTGAGGAGAAACCGATGGTTTCCCAGTCTAATACGATCTCGACAGGTATCTATATTGTAAGGAGAAGACAATTGATCGAGATGCTTGAGAGAAGCGCAGAGGAAGGGCGTTGGGATTTCGTAACTGATATTCTGATCCGTTACAAGAATATGAAACGGATTTATGGTTACAAGATGAAAGAATACTGGAGCAATATCGCTACGGTAGATTCTTATTATCAGACCAATATGGATTTCCTGAAACCGGAAGTGCGTAAGTACTTCTTCCGGGATGAACCTAAGATTTATTCCAAGGTGGATGATCTGCCACCTGCAAAATATAATACAGGTTCCGATGTACGCAACAGCCTGATCGCAAGTGGGTGTATCATCAACAGTAAGGTGGAGAACTCCGTTCTCTTCAAGAAGGTATTTGTTGGCAAGAACTGTGTTATTAAAAACTCTATCATATTAAATGATGTCTATATTGGAGACAATACGCACATTGAGAACTGCATCGTAGAGAGCCGTGATACCTTAAAGGCAAATACATATTACTGCGGTGACAATGGCATCAAGATCGTTTCCGAGAACAACGAACGCTATGTGATCTAGCGGGGATGGCAAAAACGATATAAAATACGCATGAGCATACGAAACAGCATAAAGGGGGACATAGAATATGCAGATTACGGACGTGAGAATCAGAAAAGTAGAAAAAGAAGGCAAGATGAAAGCAGTTGTATCCATTACCATTGATGAAGAATTTGTGGTACATGATATCAAGATCATCGAGGGTGAAAAGGGATTATTCATCGCCATGCCAAGCCGTAAGGCAGCGGATGGAGAATATCGGGACATTGCACATCCGATCAATTCAGAAACAAGAGAGCGCATCCAACGTCTTATCCTTGAAAAATACGAGGAGACATTAGCGGCAGAAGAATAGGAGTCGGATTTTTACAAACACTTTGGGGATAGTAGATCAGATAAAAGGCAAAGCGGCTGTATCAGTATGTGCTGTACTGATACAGCCGCTTTTTATGGCAGAAACCACTTGTAAATTCCGAAAACTCTTGTAAAATAAAAGGTAGACTGCCGGAAGACCGGCAAACGAAGAACCCGCAGATGCGGAAGAATGAGAGGCAATTATGGAACAGTTAAAAGCAGTGATCCTTGCGGCAGGAAAAGGAACCAGAATGAAATCAGACCTGCCAAAAGTCGTACATACGATAGAAGGAAAATGTCTGGTAGACTATGCGATCGAGGCGGCACAGGGCGCAGGTGCAACCGATATCTGCCTGGTGCTTGGCTATAAATATGAAGTGGTTCATGAAAAGATTGAGCACAAAGACGTGAAATTCGTGTTACAGGAGCAGCAGCTTGGAACCGGACATGCGGTATTATGTGCGAAGGAGTTCCTTGGAGATGATGGTCAGACGATGATCCTCTTTGGAGATACCCCACTGATTACGGCAGAGACACTTTCCCGTCTGAAAAAGTATCATATCCAGAATAAGAACACCGTAACCGTATTATCAGCAATGATCGATGATCCGACCGGATATGGACGTATCATCCGTGATGCAGATGGCAATTTTGTAAAGAGTGTAGAGCACAAGGATGCGAACGAGCAGGAGTTAAAATCCCATGAGATCAACTCCGGGATGTATATTTTCGATACAAAAGAATTGAAAGAGGCACTGGGCAAATTACAGCCGAACAATGCACAGGGAGAATATTATCTGCCGGATACGCTCACAATTATAAAAGAAAAAGGACTTCGGGTAGATGCTTATACTTTAGATGATCCGGAGGATATTACGGGTGTAAATGATCAGGAGCAGCTTCGCGCGGCAGCAGTTATCATCCGCAGAAGAAATGCGGCAGTAAAACACTAGAAGAACAGGAGAACGGCATGTTTTTAATAGTCGGACTTGGAAATCCGGGAAAACAGTATGAGCATACCAGACACAATGTTGGATTTGATGTCATGGATGCGATCGCAGAGAAATATAATATCAGTATCACAGAAAAGAAACATAAGGCACTTTGTGGCAAAGGAGTCATTGGTGGAACGAAGGTCGTACTGGCAAAGCCACAGACCTATATGAACTTAAGCGGAGAGAGTATCGCAGAACTACTTAATTACTACAAGATGGATCCGGAAGAAGAGATGATCGTCATTTACGATGACATCAGTCTGGCACCGGGCAATCTCCGTATCCGCAAAAAGGGAAGTGCCGGAGGACATAATGGCATAAAAAATATCATTGCCATGACAGGCACCCAGAACTTTTTACGCATCAAGGTAGGCGTAGGGGAAAAACCAAAGGGCTGGGATCTGGCAGATTATGTGCTGGGGCATTTTGATGCGGCAGACAGGGCGGAACTGGAAGAGGCGATCGGTCATGCGGTAGCAGCGACAGAGCTTATGATCTCCGGCGAAACAGATGCAGCGATGAATCAGTTTAATAGCAAGAAGAAAGAATAAATAAAGCGATGATGAAAACATTCACAAAACCTCTGCAGGGACTGAAAGAGTTTGAAGATGCAGAGGCAGCCATCGGAAAGAAGCACGCAGGAAAGGGAACGATGCTGCAGATTTCCGGCTGTATTGATTCTGCAAAACCACATATGATTTACAGTGTAGACAATGGTGCGAAAAATCGCATCATTGTTACTTTTAGTGAGCAAAAAGCAAAGGAATTACAGGAAGAGTATCAGTTCTTCTCCAAACGGACAGCCTATTATCCGGCAAAAGATATCCTTTTTTATCAGTCCGATATCCGCGGAAATGTGCTGACCGGAGAGCGGATCAACGCCTTAAAGATGATCACGGAAGAAGAACCATGTACGATCATTACCACATTTGATGGTCTGATGAATCCGATGCCTCTGCCGGGACAGTTCCTCCAGTCTTTGCGAAAGATCGCACTCGGGGATGAGGTGAATCTGGAAGAGCTGACCAGACATCTGGTAGAGATGGGGTATGAGAAGAATTATCAGGCACAGACGATGGGCGAGTTTTCTGCCCGCGGCGGCATTATCGATGTCTTTCCGCTGACAGAAGAAAATCCGATCCGTATTGAACTGTGGGGAGATGAGGTAGACTCGATCCGTTCCTTTGATGCAGAGAGCCAACGCTCGATCGAAAATCTGGAAGAAGTGCTGCTATATCCAGCCTGCGAGGTCGTGCTGACAGAGGACGAGCGCAGAGCGGGGATTGAAAAGATGCGCAAAGAGGCGGAAGAGGTGTCCGCACAGTTTCGCAGCCAGAGAAAGACAGAGGAAGCGTACCGTTTAAAATCAGCCATTGAGCAGGTGGCGGAAGAGGCAGGAGAATTGCAGATCAGTGCGGGCTTAGATGCATTTCTTTCCTATTTTTGCAAGGAGCGCGTTTGTCTGCTTGATTATTTTAAAAAGGATGATGTGATCGTTTTTTTAGATGAGGCAGCGCGTTCCATGGAGCGCGGCGTTGCGACGGAGACGGAGTTTTCCGAGAGCATGAAACAGCGTCTGGAAAAGGGCTATATCCTGCCGGGACAGATGCGGGAGATCTTTTCCTACCGCGAAATAGTAGGAAAACTCGAGAGTTACTGCTGTATTTCTCTGGTGGCACTGGATCTGAAAAATAAATATCTGGATATCAAAGAGAGGTTTCATATTGATACCAAGACGGTCAACCCATACAACAATAGTTTTGAATTGCTGGTAAAGGATCTGACCCGTTATAAAAAGAACGGCTATAGCACGATCTTACTGTCAAGCTCGAGGACCAGGGCAAAACGTCTGGCAGAGGATCTGATGGAAGAGGGATTAAGCGCATTCTATTCAGAAGACTTTGACCATGAGGTCAAGCCGGGTGAAGTGATGACCGGGTATGGCAAGATAAAACGTGGCTATGAATATCCGCTGTTAAAATTTGTTGTCATATCAGAGAGTGATATCTTTGGCGGAGAAAAGAAGAAAAAGAAGCACCGCAGGATCTATGAGGGGGAGAAGATCGCAAGTTTTACCGATTTAAACATCGGTGATTATGTTGTGCATGAAAATCATGGACTTGGAATCTACCGTGGAATTGAAAAGATCGAGGTCGATAAGACCGTAAAAGATTATATCAAGATCGAATATGCCGGTGGAGGAAACCTCTACATTCTGGCAACGCAGCTGGAACTGATCCAGAAATATGCCGGCGCGGATGCCAGGAAACCGAGATTAAATAAACTGGGCGGACAGGAATGGAATAGGACTAAGACCAGGGTGCGTGGAGCAGTCAAGGAGATCGCACAGGATCTCGTCCAGCTCTATGCTGCGCGCCAGAGCAAAGAGGGATTTGTGTATGGACCGGATACGGTCTGGCAACGGGAATTTGAAGAGATGTTCCCGTTTGAGGAGACTGAGGATCAGGAACTGGCGATCGAAGCGACCAAACAGGACATGGAGAGCACCAAGATCATGGACCGTCTGATCTGCGGAGATGTCGGATATGGAAAGACCGAGATCGCCATCCGTGCAGCGTTTAAGGCAGTTCAGGACGGAAAGCAGGTTGCATTCTTAGTGCCAACGACGATCCTGGCGCAGCAGCATTACAATAATTTTGCACAGCGCATGAAGGATTTTCCGGTAAATGTGGATCTGTTATGCCGGTTTCGCAGCCCTGCGGAGCAGAAAAAAACAATCGAGGGGCTCAAAAAGGGATCGGTCGACATCATCATTGGAACACATCGTCTGCTGTCCAAAGATGTGGTGTATAAGGATCTTGGACTGCTTATCATTGATGAGGAGCAGCGGTTTGGCGTGGCACATAAGGAAAAGATCAAGCAGATGAAAAACAACATCGACGTGCTGACTTTGACGGCAACACCAATTCCCAGAACACTGCATATGAGCCTGATCGGGATCCGTGATATGAGCGTACTCGAGGAGCCGCCGATGGATCGTATCCCGATCCAGACCTATGTGATGGAATTTAACGAAGAACTTGTGCGTGAGGCAATCGCCAGAGAACTTTCCCGTGGCGGACAGGCGTACTATGTGTATAACCGGGTCAAAGAGATCGGGGATGTGGCAGCGAAGATCGCAGAGCTGGTGCCGGAAGCAAACGTTGCCTATGCGCATGGACAGATGAAAGAGACGGAACTGGAAAATATCATGTACCGTTTCATCAATGGGGAGATCGATGTACTGGTGTCCACCACGATCATCGAGACCGGACTGGATATTTCCAATGTCAATACCATGATCATCCATGATGCGGATAATATGGGACTCTCCCAGCTCTATCAGCTCAGAGGGCGTGTGGGACGTTCGAACCGGACATCGTATGCGTTTCTGATGTATAAAAGGGATAAAATGCTAAAAGAGATTGCGGAGAAACGACTTGCCGCGATCAAGGAGTACACGGAACTGGGCAGCGGATTTAAAATTGCGATGCGCGATCTGGAGATCCGGGGGGCTGGAAACCTGCTTGGAGCCGAGCAGCATGGACATATGGAGGCAGTCGGATACGATCTGTACTGTAAGATGTTAAATGAAGCGGTAAAAGAAGCAAAAGGCATTGCGGTGGAAGAGAGTTTCGATACTTCGATTGACATTGATATCGATGCGTACATCCCGATGGGATACATCCCGAATGAATTCCAGAAGCTGGATATTTATAAGCGGATCGCGGGGATAGAGACGGAAGAAGAGACCGAAGAGATGTTAGAGGAACTGTTAGACCGCTTTGGAGATCTGCCGAAATCGGTGGAAAATCTTTTGTTTATTGCCAAAATCAAGTCAATGGCACATCATGTGTATTTTACAGAAGTGGCACAGAAAGGCAGTCATCTGAAATTTACACTCTATGAAAAGGCAAAGATCGATGTGGCAGGGATACCGGAGTTTGTCGCAGCGCACAAGGACAGCCTGCGGTTTGTGGCAGATGCAAAAGCACCATATTTTATCTGGGAATTAAATAAGAATACCAGAGAGAAAAAGGCAGACACCAAAGACATTTTGGAAGCTTTCCTTTCCGAAGCAGCAGAGATCCTGCTTCCGGGAAACACAGATACGAAATGAAAAAAATCTTGCGACCTGTAGGAAAAAGCACTATAATGAAACAGGTAATGTCACGGAAAGGGAAAATCAGGAGGAACCTATGAGAACAAAAAGAATAACCGCATTTCTACTTAGCATGGTAACGGCTGTATCACTTCTTGCAGGATGTGGCGGTGTAGATAAAAATAAAACAGTAGCAACATTAAACGATGAACCGATCTCACTTGGCATAGCCAATTTTACTGCAAGACTGCTTCAGGCAAATGCAGATGACTTCTACCGTCAGCTGTTCGGAGAAAATGTATGGTCAACCGATATGTATGGTTCCGGCAAGACGATGGCAGAGAGCTTTAAAGAAGATGCGATCAAGACCGTGCAGGATATGTATACTTTACAGCTTCATATGGATGACTATAATGTCAGCTTAAGCGATGAGGAAAAGGCAGCCATTACAGAGACGGCACAGGCATTTCTTGCAGACAACGACAAGGATGCCTTAAACGCACTGGGTGCAACCGAGGATATCGTGGAAGAATACCTGACACTGACAACCATCCAGACCAAGATGCGTGAGGCAATCATTGCAGATGCGGATACTGAGGTCAGCGATGACGAGGCAAAGACCAGCTCTTATAGCTACGTTACCATTTCAAAGACTGATTCTACGAGCAGCAGTACAGAGTCTGTGGATGGAACCGAAGTGGCAGAGAGTACGGAGGAACAGGAAGCACAGGCGAAAACCGAGGCAGAAGAGTTTGCCGCAAAAGCAGCCGGGGATGGACTTGAGGCAGCAGCCGATAGTTACGGATATACTGTCAGCACAGGAACGTTCCGTGCAGATGGAGAAAACAGCAGCATAAAAGAAGAAGTGATAAATCAGCTGCAGATGTTAAAAGAAGGTGGCATTTCAAGCGTGATTGATACAGACAGCGGCTATTATGTCGTTCGTCTGGATAAGGAGTTTGATGAGGATGCAACCGAAGAAACCAGACAGAGCATTATCAAAGAGCGTCAGGATACCCTGTATGATGATGTATTAGCAGGATTTGAGGAGAAAGATACCTGGAAACTGAAATCCAAAGTCTGGGATACCGTTACCTTTGATAACTTGTTTACGTTGGTAAAAGACAGTACAGAGACCGTGGAAAACACAGAAGCTACGACTGAATTACAGTAAAATGGCAAGGTACCTGAGAGATTTGGGTGCCTTGTTTTTTACAGAAAGGTACGTTTTACAATGAAAAAGAATAATATTGTTCTGATCGGTATGCCGGGCGTCGGAAAGAGTACTATCGGTGTGGTGCTGGCAAAAATGCTGGGATATGATTTTATTGATGCAGATCTGGTGATACAGGAAAAAGAAAAAAAGTTACTGCGTGAGATCATCGCAGAAGTTGGCGCGGAAGGGTTTATTAAAGTTGAGAACCGCGTTAATAGCAGCATAGAGGCAGAGCATGCCATCATCGCGACCGGTGGAAGTGTTGTTTACGGCGCAGAGGCAATGGCGCATTTAAAGGAGATCGGTACGGTCCTGTACTTAAAGCTTCCTTATGAGGAACTGCAGAAGAGACTGAGAGATATCAAGGGCAGAGGTGTCGTGTTAAAAGACGGACAGACCTTAAAGGATCTATATGAGGAACGTGTTCCCCTGTATGAGAAATATGCGGATCTCACCGTAGATGAAGAGCGGTGCAGCATAGAGAAGACGATTGATAAAATATTAAAATTAAAGGATCGGTTTTAATGCAAAAGAGAATGTTTTCTGGAAAAATAAGAGGAAGTGCCATAGCAGCAGGAGTTTTTCTGCTGCTTTTGGTGCTGTTTTGCGTTTCAAGAGAATACAGTTTTGGACAGGCATATCAGAGTGTCAGCGTGGACGGAACTGTGGTGGGATGTGTGCCACAGGATCTGGATGTTTCGGTGGCATTCTGCGAGGCGAGGAGAGCACTTGCCGCCGAAAATGATGAAAAATTATGTATGGATTATGTCTGGAGTGCAGATACTGAAAAAAAACCATTTGTCAGACTGCAGGGAGAAGAGGCATTTCAGGAAACATTAAAGAGTGTATTGCAGGAAAAGATCATTTCCGATAAAGAGCAGGTTTATACGGTTGCAATAGGAGACTATCGCGGCAATTTCAAAACGCTGGAGGATGTGGAGTCATTTTTGGATCAGGTAAAGGATCACACGGAGGGTGCAGAGGCGTATCAGACAACAGTACGCACGGAAAACACCCATATGAGCGGATTGCTGCGGGCACAGTTGTCTGCGACTGCGGCGGGGGAGAATGCCATAGATGGAACCGGCGAGGCAGAGAGCTTTTTAAGTGCAGGAAGTATGTCTGTTTCCGAGAAAGTCCTTGCGGAAGAGACGGCAGGGAGTGATTTTGATGTGACACAGACCTATCAGACCGGAGTCCTTGACATGAAATTCGTGGAGCAGGTTGAGGTATACGAAAATTATGTGGCGCAGGGCAACCTCTCAGACATCGCAAAAGCGGTAGAGGAAGTAACAAAAGAGAAGGAATCGAATAAAATATATGTAGTAGAGAGTGGAGACTGTCTTTCCGTCATAGCTTTGGATAACAATACGACAGTGGCATCCATTATGGCATTAAATGGCATGGAGAGTGCGGATGCGATCATCCGAGACGGACAGGAGCTGATCATTGCAGTGCCGGAGCCGGATCTTAAGGTACGAGTGACAAAAGGTGAAGTCTACGAAGAGGATTACGAAGAAGAACCGATCATTATCGAGAACAATTCCTGGTATACAAATCAGGAAGTGGTACGACAGGAGGGAACGACCGGACATCGGGAAAGAAATGATGTGGTCGTGTATGAAAACGGAGTGGAAACCAACAGAGAACTGCTGGCAGAGCGCGTGATGGTGCCGTCGACTGCTGCAGTCATCGAGCAGGGAACGGTAATACCACCGACGTATATCAAACCGATCGCAGGAGGACATTTTACGTCAGGCTTCGGACGGCGCTGGGGACGAATGCACAAAGGAGTGGACTGGGGATGCCCGGTTGGAACAACTGTGTACGCATCCTGCGGAGGAACCGTAATACAGGCATCTTATAATGGAGGATACGGCAATAACGTGGTCATCAGTCATCCGGATGGCAGAATGACCAGATATGCACATAACAGTAAACTGTTGGTAAAGGTTGGACAGAAGGTGGAGCAGGGCGAACCGATCGCTCTTAGCGGAAGTACGGGGCGTTCTACCGGGCCGCATGTGCATTTTGAAATCTATATCAATGGTGCGGCAGTCAACCCATTAAAATATATTAGCAATTAATGGAAAGCAACTGTTTATTTACAAAGAAAAGCAAATTGTGATATAATTGCTTGACAGATGCACATAATAGTCACTATAATGATGTGTTTGTATGAAAGTGTTCATAGAGGTGTGATATGGATCAGTATGTGATTAAAGGTGGAAATCCTTTAGTGGGTGAAGTGGAGATCGGTGGTGCAAAAAATGCAGCACTTGCAATTATTTCTGCAGCAGTCATGACGGATGAGACCGTTACAATAGAAAATCTCCCGAATGTCAGGGATATCAATGTATTATTAAATGCGATCGAGAGCATTGGCGCAAAAGTAGACCGGTTGGATGCCCATACCGTAAAGATGAACGGATCTTTTATCCGTAATTTTGTTGTGGATAATGAATATATCCGCAAGATCCGTGCGTCTTATTATCTGCTTGGCGCATTACTTGGAAAATATAAACATGCGGAAGTGGCACTTCCGGGTGGATGCGACATCGGAAGCCGTCCGTTTGACCTGCACTTAAAAGGATTCCGTGCATTGGGGGCAACCGTTGACATCAGTCATGGAATGGTAATTGCCTCCGCAGAGCGTTTAAAGGGAACTCATATTTATCTGGATAAGGTTTCTGTTGGGGCAACGATCAACATTATGATGGCAGCGGCACTGGCAGAGGGCAAAACCATCATTGAAAATGCAGCAAAAGAACCACATGTTGTAGATGCAGCAAACTTCTTAAACAGTATGGGAGCCAATATCCGCGGTGCAGGAACCGATGTCATCCGTATTGTCGGAGTGGAGAAACTGCACAAGACAGAGTATTCTATTATTCCGGATCAGATTGAGGCGGGAACTTTTATGTTGGCAGCAGCGGCTACCAGAGGTGATGTGACCGTGAAAAATGTTATCCCGAAGCACTTAGAGGCAATCAGTGCAAAGCTGCTTGAGATCGGATGTGAGGTAGAAGAGTTTGATGATGCAGTCAGAGTGGTTTCTTCCAAACCAATGCACCATACACAGGTAACGACGTTACCATATCCTGGTTTTCCGACGGATATGCAGCCACAGATGGCAGTTGTACTTGGTATCTCTGAGGGAACAAGTACCGTGACAGAAAGTATCTTTGAAAACCGTTTCAAATATGTCGGAGAGCTGGCACGCATGGGAGCAAATATTAAAGTGGAGAGCAATATTGCCATCATCAGTGGAGTCAATAACTACACTGGAGCGAGAGTCAATGCACCGGATCTGCGAGCAGGAGCGGCACTGGTCATCGCCGGACTTTCCGGAGAGGGCATTACTGTGGTAGATGACATCTACTATATTGAGCGTGGCTACGAGGAATTTGAAAACAAACTTGCATCGCTTGGTGCACTGATCGAGAAAGTAAGTACAGAAAAGGACATTCAGAAGTTTACGCTGAAAGTATCATAGAGATAAGGTAATAGGTACAGAAAAGGGAGATGCCGTCTGGCATCTCCCTTTTTACGTTATAAAATAGATTGAATATGTAATTCACTTTGTGTGGATAAATCCAGGCATTCACCATCGTCAAACTGGACGATCGGTTTGGACAGATGGTTCTGATTTAACATAACAATGGTTGCTGTTCTGCCATCATTTAAGATGATACGGTTGCTCTGGTAGGTCTGAGCGATATGTTTTAAGAAAGTTAAAACATATTTTGGGTTGTATTTTTGCAGGCCGTCTTTTTCGAACAGGCTGATCACCTGGAATGGACAAAGCGGTGGACGATGCGGGCGCGCTGCGGTCATGGCATCGTAGACATCTGCAACGGCAACGATCAGAGCATAATTGTCAATATCTTTGGAAAGTCCCATTGGATAACCGGAACCATCGCATCGCTCGTGGTGTAAAAGAGCAGCAATCTTGATGTGCGGATCGATGGGAAGATTTTTTAACAGATCATAACCGTAACGAGGGTGCTTTTTGACCAGTTCAAATTCTTCGTCGGTATACTGTCCGGGCTTATTTAAAATGTCATTTGGAATTAATAATTTGCCGATGTCATGAAGCAGACCACAAAGCGTAATGGTGTCTAAGACATCAGGACTTACTTTAAGCCATTTGCCGAACCGGCGACAGATCAGTGCAACATTCAGAGAATGGGCATAAGTGCTGTCATCATAAGAACGCATGTTGTTGAGCATATCAAACAGATCCAGTGAAGTTTTGCACGAATCAAACAACATGGTAACTTGTTTTAAAAGGTCGTCTGTATTAAGTGGCTTCTTCTGAAATACATAGTTTTCGAAGCTGGTTTTAATCGAATTGAGCACGAAAGAATGGTCAAACTGAAAGGTCTGAAACTGCTGGGAAGCCTTTACCTTCTGTGAATAAGCAGGTGTATAGGAAGGTTTTTGTTTTACCGGTGTTTCTTTTTCTTTGACAGGCTCCGGCGTATCAGAGTCATCACATTCTACACAGACCTCCTTTATATTGTAAAAAGATAAACGCAAAATAGAAGATTTGGTAAGGGTGGCTCCCTTCTCCAAAATAGTCTGTCCACTTTTGGTAGTGACAGTATCGGCAGTAACCATGCCTGCCTCTAAATTATTCAGATTAACTTTTCTCATTAAAAAACCCCTATCTGCAAAAATGCATTTATAAAACTAGTATAGATTCTTAGTGAAAGAAAGTCAATAAAAAAACCTTGACAGCCTATGAAAATCGGTGTATCTTAATACGCGTAGTATTTTTTAATTTCATAAGTTGGCTAAATTTTCTTATTCAGAGTGATGGAGATACAAAGGATCTGTGAAGTCACGGCAACCCCTACAGGGAAGGTGCCAGCCTGAGCGAGCAAGAAAGGACAGGAAATCATTGAGATGGACTGTGAGTTCGAACAATAAGAGGATTTGATGTTTTTGTTCATATCCACTTGTTTTTCGCAAGTGGTTTTTTTATGCGAATAGTGGGTGCTTGCATGAAGATTTGACGAGCATCGCGATAAGGGGAGTAGCCAATTTACCAATGCAAAAGGAGTATAAAAGATGGAAAAAAGATTATTTACATCAGAGTCTGTAACAGAAGGACATCCTGACAAAGTCTGTGATGCCATTTCCGATGCAATCTTAGATGCCTGCATGGCAGAGGATCCAATGAGCCGTGTTGCATGTGAGGCAGCAAGCTGTACCGGTTTCGTATTAGTAACCGGAGAGATCACAACGAAAGCACAGCTTGATGTACCTGCAATCGTTCGTAAAACGGTAAATGAGATCGGCTACAACGATGCAAAAACAGGCTTCGATGGCAATACCTGTGCGGTTATGGTGGCACTGGACAAACAGTCACCGGATATTGCAATGGGTGTTGATAAAGCACTAGAGGCAAAAGAGGGTGTGTTAAAAGATGACCTTGATACCGGAGCTGGTGACCAGGGTATGATGTTTGGTTATGCAACCAACGAGACACCGGAACTTATGCCATACCCGATCTCTTTGGCACACAAGCTGGCATTACAGCTTACCAAAGTGAGAAAAGATGGTACTTTAAGCTATTTAAGACCAGACGGAAAAACACAGGTTTCCGTAGAATATGATGAGAACAACAAACCAGTCCGTTTAGAGGCAGTCGTATTATCTACCCAGCATGATGATGATGTGACACAGGAGCAGATCCATGAAGACATTAAGAAATATGTCTTTGATCCAATCCTTCCAAAGGATATGGTAGATGCAGATACCAAGATCTACATCAACCCGACCGGACGTTTCGTGATCGGTGGACCACACGGAGATGCAGGTTTGACCGGACGTAAGATCATCGTAGACACCTACGGTGGATATGCACGTCACGGCGGCGGTGCATTCTCAGGAAAAGACTGTACAAAGGTAGATCGTTCTGCAGCTTATGCAGCACGTTATGTTGCAAAAAATATCGTAGCAGCAGGACTTGCAGAGAAATGTGAGATCCAGCTTTCTTATGCGATCGGTGTGGCACAACCTACTTCCGTTATGGTAGATACCTTTGGAACCGGTAAACTTTCCGATGAAAAGTTAGTAGAGATCGTTCGTGAGAACTTCGACTTACGTCCAGCCGGTATCATCAAAATGCTGGATTTAAGACGTCCGATCTATAAACAGACTGCAGCATACGGACATTTTGGACGCCCAGACTTAAATCTTCCATGGGAAGCAGTAGACAAAGCAGACGTTCTGAAAAAATATTTATAAGAAAATGTTTTAATGAAAAGTTTAGATTATTTTACATAAAATGAATAGGATTCAGAACTTTTCATGGTATAATAGAGTTGTTGTATTGCAGGTGGAAACACCGGATACGGCAGCTCTATTTTTTAGGATTAAATTTACCAGAGGAAGACAGGATGAAGTTTAAGAATAAGATCATTATTTCATTTTGTATTATTTTGTTTGTACCTATCTTATTAGCGGTACTGGTATTGTTTGGATTTCAGAAGATACAGATCAAAGCAATCGAGCAGACCTATGGGATTGCAGGAAATGATTACAATTATCTTTCAAACTCCACACAGTTATTGCACCGTTTTACCAAAGATTCCTATGAAAAACTAAAAAGCGATGCTGAAAAGCATCCGGAGAAATTTGAAGATGATACCTATCTGGACGAGGTCAATGAAGAACTGAGGCAGAAATGTTCTTATCTGGTTGTGCGCCGGGACAATGCCCTGATTTACATTGGCACGGATGCCGGAAATTCACTTCTGACGCAGCTACCGGCATATGGGGAAAACAGCAACAACGCCTATTCCGGGACTTATATTGACGGAGATGAGCAGGCACTGATCAAGCAGGTTGACTTTGTCTATCCCGGTGGCGGAGAGGGAAGTGCGTTTATCATTACCGTATTAGAGGACAGTGTGCCGGAGTTAAAGAGTCTGGCAGTCGATGGGATCGTATCTATCTTTTTAATTCTGGTACTTACCGCATGTATCCTTACCGTGTGGATCTATACAAGCATGATCAACCCGATCAAAAAACTGCAGACGGCGGTACAAAATATCAAAGAGGGAAATCTTGATTTCACGATCGAGGCAGAAAATGACGATGAGATCGGAGAATTATGCCGGAGTTTCGAGGAGATGCGACAGCACTTAAAAAACAATATCGAAGACAAGATCGTCGGTGAAAAAGAAAATAAGATGCTGATCAGCAATATTGCGCATGACCTGAAGACCCCGATCACAGCGGTCAAAGGCTATGCAGAGGGACTGATGGACGGAGTCGCAGATACCCCGGAAAAACGGGATAAATATATCCGTACCATTTACAATAAGGCAAATGAGATGGATACGCTGATCAACGAACTGACCTTATATTCCAAGATTGATACCAATCGCATTCCATATAATTTTGCTAAGATCAATGTATCGGATTATTTTATGGACTGTGTGGAAGAGATCGGGCTGGATCTGGAGGCAAAAAATATCGGGCTTGGCTATTTCAACTATGTAGATGAGGATGTTCAGATCATTGCAGATCCGGAGCAGCTCCGCCGTGTGATCAACAACATCATCGGCAACTCCATCAAGTATCTGGACAAACAAAAAGGATATATCAACATCCGTATCAAGGATGTCGGTGACTTTATCCAGGTTGAGATCGAGGATAACGGAAGAGGAATTGCCGCAAGGGATCTGCCGTATATTTTTGACCGGTTTTACCGGGCGGATGCATCCAGAAATTCGGCAACCGGAGGCAGCGGCATTGGCTTGTCGATCGTGAAGAAGATCATTGAAGATCATGGTGGAAAAATCTGGGCGACCAGCAAGGAAAGCATCGGAACCGTCATGTATTTTGTAATACGAAAATATCAGGAGGTATACAATGAGCAAAGTATTGATAATTGAAGATGAGATCGCAATCGCAGAACTGGAAAAGGATTATCTGGAACTCAGCGGTTTTGAGGTGGAGACAGAGAGTGATGGCACAGTAGGACTAAAACGTGCACTTTCTGAGGATTTTGATATGTATATTTTAGATCTGATGCTGCCGGGGATCGATGGATTTGAGATCTGCAAACAGATCCGGGAAGAGAAAAATACGCCGATCCTTATGGTATCTGCCAAGAAAGATGATATTGATAAGATCCGCGGACTGGGACTTGGCGCAGACGACTATATTACAAAACCATTTTCTCCGAGTGAACTGGTAGCCAGAGTAAAAGCACATCTGGCACGTTACGAGCGTCTGATCGGAAGTAATCAGGTCGAAAATGATGTGATCGAGATCCGTGGCATCAAGATCGACAAAACTGCAAGACGTGTCTGGATCAACGGAGAGGAAAAACAGTTTACCACCAAGGAATTTGATCTTTTGACCTTCCTGGCAGAAAATCCGAACCATGTCTTTACCAAGGAAGAACTTTTCCGCAAAATCTGGGATATGGAATCCATCGGAGATATTGCAACGGTAACAGTCCATATTAAAAAGATCCGTGAAAAGATTGAGATGAATACGAATAAACCACAGTACATAGAGACCATATGGGGGGTAGGATACCGCTTCAAGCTGTAAACATAAGCAATGTGTCAGGAGAAACAATGGAATTACAGATATTATATGAAGATAACGCCATTATCGTCTGCAAAAAGCCGGCGGGCGTGGCAACGCAGACAAAGCGTCTGGGGCAGGCGGACATGGAAAGCCTGTTAAAAAATTACCGTGCCGGAAAAGGAGAACCGCCCTATATCGGAGTGGTGCACCGGCTTGACCAGCCAGTAGAGGGCGTGATGGTCTTTGCAAAGACCAAAGAAGCCGCGGCAAATTTAAGCCGCCAGATCGCAACAAAGGCTGCAGACAAATATTATTATGCGGTGACAGACGGTGTGCCGGAGCAAAAGAAGGGAACGTTAGAGGATTACCTTCTGCGGGATGGCAGGACGAATACTTCCGAAGTGGTGTCTAAGGGGAAACCGGATGCAAAGCGTGCTGCTTTAAGCTATGAGGTGTTAGAGCAAAAAGATGGCAGGGCAGTACTTGCCATCAAGCTGGAAACCGGGCGGCACCATCAGATCCGGGTACAGCTTGCGCATGCAGGATTTCCAATCGTCGGAGATAAAAAATACAATTTTAAAGAGCACATGGCATCTTCCGGGAGCACACTCCTGCTCTGCTCTTATAAGATCGGTTTTTCACATCCAAATTCACATAAGAAACTGGAGTTTGAAATTGACAAGCCTTATTATTTATCATAGAATAAACAATAAGGCAATTTTTTTTGTAAGAGTAAGGAGAACAAGATAATTATGGCAAAGGACAAGAAGCTAGTTGAAGCAATTACCTCTATGGAAGAGGATTTTGCTCAGTGGTATACAGATGTTGTAAAAAAAGCGGAGTTAATTTCCTATTCTTCAGTGAAGGGATGTATGATCATCCGTCCGGCAGGATATGCGATCTGGGAGAATATCCAGAATGAGTTAGACCGGCGTTTCAAGGAGACCGGAGTAGAGAATGTCTACATGCCGATGTTTATACCGGAAAGTCTGCTGGAGAAAGAAAAAGACCATGTAGAGGGATTTGCACCGGAAGTAGCATGGGTTACTTATGGTGGATTAAATCCGTTACAGGAACGCTTATGTGTCAGACCGACATCTGAGACATTGTTCTGTGATTTCTATAAAGATATCGTGCAGTCCTATCGTGATCTGCCAAAAGTATATAACCAGTGGTGTTCTGTTGTAAGATGGGAGAAAGAGACACGTCCATTCTTACGGTCCAGAGAATTCTTATGGCAGGAAGGCCACACCGCACATGCAACCGCAGAAGAGGCAGAGCAGAGAACCATCCAGATGCTGAATCTGTATGCAGATTTCTGTGAAGAAGTACTGGCTATGCCGGTTGTCCGTGGACAGAAGACAGAAAAAGAAAAATTTGCAGGTGCAGAGGCTACCTATACCATCGAAGCACTGATGCACGATGGAAAAGCATTACAGTCAGGAACCAGCCACAACTTTGGTGATGGATTTGCAAAGGCATTCGGCATCCAGTATACCGATAAAGACAATAAATTACAGTATGTTTACCAGACTTCCTGGGGTATGACCACACGTCTGATCGGTGCGATCATCATGGTACACGGTGATGATTCCGGTCTGGTACTGCCTCCACGTATCGCTCCGGTACAGGTTATGGTGATCCCGATCCAGCAGCAGAAAGAGGGCGTGCTTGATACAGCAAGAGACGTCTGCGAACGCATGGGTAAGGTATGCCGTGCAAAATTAGACGATTCGGACAAGAGTCCGGGTTGGAAATTCTCAGAGCAGGAGATGCGTGGTATTCCGGTTCGTATCGAGTTAGGGCCAAAAGACATTGCAGCAGGAAAATGTGTGGTTGTCCGTCGTGATACCAGAGAGAAGATCGAACTTTCGCTGGATGAATTAGAGACAGCAATCCCACAGTTATTAGAAACAATCCAGAAAGATATGTTTGAGCGTGCAAAAGCACACCGTGATTCACATATCTGGGATGCACATAATTACGAAGAATTCAAACAGATCGCAAATGAAAAACCTGGTTTCATCCGTGGTATGTGGTGTGGAGATCAGGCGTGCGAAGATAAGATAAAAGAAGATCTTGCAGTGACATCACGCTGTATGCCATTTCAGGATCAGGAAAGAATCGCAGAGACATGTGTCTGCTGTGGAAAACCGGCACATAAATTAGTATATTGGGGAAAAGCATATTGATCATCTACGGAATTATAACAGAGGGATGAGATAAGGACAGGGTACCCTCTTTTGAGGGTGCCTTGTCTTTTACATAAGATGATAACGTTTCCGGTAGCGTTTGCAACCAGAACAATCAGGGGGGGGAAGATAATGGAGAAGTATTTTAACGGAGCAGTGGAGCAGCTCTTAGATGGGTTGGGGAATACGCCATTCAACAGCTTTATGGTACGGTACAATGGGGAGTTTCGTATCAGTGAGCTGCCCGTTTTTGGAGAGATCAGAAAACGGACGGATATTTATGTTGCGACACATGAATTTGTCAACGGAGAAATCGCAGGGGGATATGAACCATATCTTTCTGTGATCTGTGAGATGTTCCGCAAGCATATGACCGGCAGTTTTGAGGATTTTCTTGCGGGATGTGATGTCTATTATCTGCAACGGCCGGTAATCTTAAGTTATTTTGAGACCGGGGTCTGCAAAAGAGAGGAACCGGTGCTGTTAGATGAAGTGGAATATGAGCAGGAGCGCATGATTCAAGCCTTAGAGAATATGCTGTTTCGCCTGTCGAAGGTCTGTCCGATCGCAATTTTTTTGAACCATTTCCAGTATGCGACATGGAGTACGATGGCTCTGACAAAACGATTGATTTCAAAGGAGAATCCGAATATCGGACTTTTTATCGGTGTCAGTGACTTAGGTTCCATGCCGGAATTTTTAATACCGGTATGGGATGCCATTTATGAAAAATTAGATGATGGAAGCAGAGTTTATCACATTGGAAATGCGGAAACAGTCAGAAAAGAGCCGGAAAGAGTGGAAGAGACTGGTGAGGTGGCAGACGAGGAGAACTATCGGAAACTCACGAATCTGGTGGCACTTCTTGATTATGAACAGGCATCGTATCTGTTAAAAAAGATCGAGCGCCGGATCAAATTTGACAATTTAGAAGTGGCAGATGAGATGAAATATAAGATGCTCCATCTGTTGGGTGAGGTGTCCATTCTCATACAGGACATTTCAAAGGCACTTGAGATCAGCGAAGATTTAGAGAAGATCCATCTGCCCGGAAAAGAAAAAGATTGCCACTTCAAGCAGGATTATCTGGTGGCAACGGCATATATGTATCAGGGAAAATTACAGGAAGCACTTGAATACACGAGGCGGGCGCTGGCAGCTGCAGACGAGATGGGTAGTGAACATGGGATATTTTTGGCAGAACTGATGGAAACCCAGATCCAGATGTCCGGGTGGTATAATATATTTTTCTGTGCACAGAATGTTAAGGTAAAACAGGAGCTGATCCAGAAACTGATCCGGAACAATTTCCAGAATCATCTGGCACATATTTACATTTATGCCTATGACAATAAACCGGAGATCGTGGCAAAGGCATATCGTTCGGAAGATCTGCTTTTGTATTTCAGCAAGGGCGTCAGGATTGCGAAAAAGATTGGAAATGAGCAGCTCATCTATATGGCATATCAGAAAAACATCATGCTGGCATCTACCAACGGAATGTATGAGATTTCATTATTATATTCCATCCGTACCTTTGAATCACTGAGGAATAAGGAGAGCATTGAGGCGGGAAGGATTTATTCCGGTGTGGCATACAACCTCTGTGCAATGGGAGAAAATGAGCGCGCAAAAAAATATTATGATAAGGCAATCAAACTGTTTTATTATCTGCGCAGATCTGAGGACATTGCAGAAGTGGAGTATAACAGGGCACTAAACTGCATTATGTGTGGGGAATACAGTGAAGCAGAAGAGTATCTGACAAGGTGTATGAAAGCAGTCGAGAAACTGCACTTAAACAGTCTGCGAGTGTGTAATCTGTCGAAATTATATGGACTGCTCGCACTGGTTGCTATTTTGCAGGAAAAGCGTTTTCACTGTGAACGTTATCTGAGTAATTGCAGACAGTTTTTAAATTACGTGCTGGAAAAAGAACAGCTTGGTGGAGAGATCGGAGCTGTACATGATTATGCCAAGGTGGATGACGATATGTTTTTATATACGTTTTCAAAGGCATTGCTGGCACGTTTTGACGGACAGGATGAGAGGGCATGTGTGCTTTTTGAACAGGCAGAAGGTTACCTGAAATGTTCGGAAGGAAACCAGTTCTTCAGTCAGGCATTGTTCCGTAAGAGCAGGATGGAATGCTTTCGGGATCTGGGCGATCTGGCACAGTATAAGCAGGAAGAACAGGTGCTGCGGGACTATGAAAAGCAGCATGGCAGGTTTGAGAGCAGGATGGAAAATATGCTGCAGAAGCTGCCTCCGGTCGAGGAGAAAGAGCAGCTGGTCACAAGAGAGCAGCTGGATGAACTGCTGGCACAGGAGAGCGTGCTTTTGGCATATCAGAGTAAAAAGAGCCAGCTGGATTTTATCTCAACCTGGCAGAACCTGATCGATGTGACCGGGGTCAGTGCAAAAGAGATGATGGAAGCGGTGATGAAGACCTTTTTAAACCATTTCAATATCGACTGTGCCATGTATGTGCGCTACCGGGACAGAAAGCCGCAGGTTCTCTTTAACAATACCGGAAAGGAAATGACAGAGCAGATATCAGGACAGTTAGAAGCGGCATTCCGGCAGAACATGGGAGGTTTCGTTATTTCCAAGATCAGCAGTAATTATGCAAAACATAAAAATGTCACTTCTATTTTTGGCGAGGATGAAGTGTGTTCAATGGTGGCAATCCCGTTTTTTAATAATGAGAAAATGGAAAGCTATCTGATCACTTATGTTCTGATGAAAGATAACTGGCACTCTTCAGTCAATCGGTATATGTTAGACGAGGATGATCTGAACATGTACCAGATGCTCTTCCGGGAAGTAAAGTATTCTTTGAATCGGATCGAGGCATATGATAAAATATACGAGATGAACACGAAGCTGTATTTATCTGCGGTAACGGATCAGCTGACCGGCATTTATAACAGGGAGGGCTTTTACCGCAAGTTAAATTCTCTGATGGGAGAGTTTAAGCGGGGTGAGAAAAAACCTCAATTGGGCTTAATGTTTATTGACCTGGACAATTTTAAGCACTATAATGATACTTTCGGACACGATGTAGGAGATCTGATCCTGATTAAGATGGCTGAGATCTTTGGACAGACCTGTGCAGACCAGGGGTTTGTCTGCCGTTACGGCGGGGATGAGTTTATCATCGTATTTTATACTGCAGATAAAAGACAGCTTGAAGACTGGGCAAAGCAGATCTATATCAGAATAGAAGAGGCAGAAGGGTTTGGAGCAGAGATCGCACAGACTTTGGGAGAGCAGATCACAATCCGCAAAGAAGAGCGGATCTCCTGCTCGATCGGCATCGTGGCGAAAGAAAAGATTACAGAGGAAGAAGAGATCAATACGCTGATCAAACAGGCGGATGATCTGCTTTATACTATAAAAACGTCGACGAAGGGAACCTATCGTATATGAAGATCGCATTGCCGGAAAAAGTAAGTTTTATTATCAACACGTTAATGAGGGCGGGATATGAAGCGTATGCCGTGGGCGGCTGTGTGCGTGATGTCATGTTAAACAGAACACCGATGGACTGGGATATCACGACTTCTGCAAAGCCGCATGAGGTAAAACAGCTTTTCGGGCACACGATCGATACAGGTATTTTACATGGTACGGTAACGGTAATGCTGGAACAGGAAGGCTTTGAGGTGACCACATACCGGATCGATGGGGAATATGAGGATGCCAGACATCCAAAAGAAGTTTCGTTTACGTCAGACCTGCTAGAAGATCTGAAACGGAGAGATTTCACGATCAACGCGATGGCATACAATGACACGCAGGGACTTGTGGATGCCTTTGACGGAGTCGGGGATTTAAAACGCGGGATCATTCGCTGTGTGGGACGTGCAACGGAACGTTTTTCCGAGGATGCACTCCGCATGCTAAGAGCAGTGCGTTTTTCAGCGCAGCTGGGGTTTGTGTTAGAAGAGGAGACAAGAGCAGCCATTGTAGAGCTTGCACCAAACATTGCAAAGGTGAGTGCAGAGCGCATCCAGATGGAATTAGTCAAACTGCTGACGTCAAACCATCCAGAAGAGATCCGCACGGCATATGAGACGGGACTGACCGCAGTGTTTTTACCGGAATTTGACCGCATGATGGAGACAGCACAGAACAATCCGCATCATTGTTATACGGTTGGAGAACATACACTGATGGCGTTGCAGGGCGTAGAGGCGGACAAGGTACTGCGCTTTACGATGCTTTTACATGATGTGGCAAAACCGGTCTGCCGCACGACAGATGAGAACGGGACCGATCATTTTTACGGGCATCCGCAGAAGGGAAGCGAGATGGCGCGAATGATCCTGCGCAGACTGAAGTTTGATAATGATACGACAGACCGGGTCAGTGCACTGGTGCGCTGGCATGATGACAACCCGGAGCTTTCGCCAAGATCCGTCCGCAGGGCGATAAGCAGGATCGGGCTGGAGCGATATCCTGCATTGTTTGCGGTAAAACGGGCGGACACGCTGGCGCAGAGCATGTATCGCAGGGAAGAAAAGCTGAAATATCTCCACGATTATGAGATGTTATATCAGGAAGTGATGGAGAAGCAGCAATGCCTTACCATAAAGCAGCTTGCAGTGACAGGAAGTGACCTGATCGAGGCAGGCATGCAGCCGGGAAAAGAAATCGGCAGCGTGTTAAAGAAACTGTTAGAACTGGTGCTGGAAGACCCGGAATTAAACACGAAAGAGAAACTGCTCAAACAGGTTCATAATTTAAGAACCCCTCTCATATGATGAATAGACACGGTGGGAAACCGTGGAATCATCGTATTGGAGGGGTTCCTTATGTATAATCGGCCGGAACAGATATTAGAGCAATATGACCTTACTGTAAATGCGATTTCAAAGGGTCGGGAAAGTTATCTTTGCGATACCAGTCAGGGCGCGAAGATTCTGAGGGAATATAGAGGCTCAAAAGAGCGGGCAGGATTTTTGACACAGATGACAAAATTTTTAAAGGAGCAGGGATTAAATGTGCCTGCGGTCATAGAGACGAAAGAGGAAAGTCCCATTGCTGTGGACGAAGATGAGACAAAGTATATCCTTACTGATCTTTTGACAGGAGCGGAGTGTGATACCAAGCGAAGGGATGACATGATGGAGGCAGTGCGGCTGTTGGCACGGTTACATAATCTTTCGGAAGGGTATCCGGGTGAAATCCCGGAATTTGTAAAAGAAGACCCCGGCATGCTGTTGGAACTCTATCAAAAACATAACAGGGAACTTCGAAAAGTAAAAAATTATGTACATGCAAAGAAAAAGAAGAATGAATTTGAGATGCTTTTTATGGGGCAGTATGCGCAGTTTATGAAAAAAGCGGAGGAAGTGACCGAGTTACTTGCAAAAATGGAACCGCAGGAATATATGGTGGGCTTCTGTCATGGAGATTATAATCAGCACAATGTGCTTTTTAAAAAGCAGGACGGGGCAATCGTCCATTTTGATTCTTTTTCCTACCGGGTAAGGATGAGCGACCTTGCCAATTTTTTGCGCAAGATGATGGAAAAGAACAACTGGAATACCGGGCTTGGGATGGATATGATACAGGCATATCACAGGGAACGTCCGCTGACGGAGCAGGAACTGAAATATCTGTATCTCTATCTGGCGTATCCTGAAAAATTTTGGAAGATCGCGAACCGCTACTATAATTCCCACAAGGCATGGCTGTCCGGCAGAAATATTGAAAAACTGGAAAAAGTCATTGCGCAGGAAGGTGCGCGTGAGCAGTTCTTAAAGATGCTCTTTTGCTTTACCACCTGTTAAAATTCATGTATAATAGGGAGACGAAACAGGAAGAAACAAAGAGAAAAGCAGGTGGAATGATTGAAGACAAAACATAAGCTTATGCTCTGTATGACAGGTCTCGTCCTACTCCTTAGCGCGTGTGGCGGGGAAAACAAAGGCGTGTCGACAGCAAAATATTATTATCCGAAGCAGGAGAGTGAAACAGAGCAACAGAATACAGAAGAAACAGCAAAAGGTGATACCACGGATGGAGCACAGCAGATCTCTGATCTTGGAAGTGACCAGTTTATGATACTGGAAAATGATATGACGGGCGAGCAGCTTATCTTAAAACAGCTTGCGTCTGGAAAAGAATACGTTTACCATTACACGCTTGCAACCAGATTTCTGGATAAATACGGAAATCGTGCAACGGTCTCTTATTTTGAACCGGGCAGGGTCATTTGTGTCAGGGAAAAAGACGATCAGGGGAAAGCGGTTGAAGTTCAGATTTCAGATGAAGTCTGGGAATATCCGGATGTGACACGTTATACCATTGATGAGAGCAGAGGGATTTTTAAGATCGGGGAGGAACGTTATTCCTATGATGAGGATCTGTTCATCCAGGCGGATGGCGATGTCTGGACACTATCTGATCTGACAGAGAATGATACGATCCGTCTGGTAGGAGTCGGAAAAGAACTGATCTCGGTTGCAGTAACGACCGGGCATGGAGAACTGGTCCTGAAGAACACGGATCTGTTTGACGGAAGTTTTATCCAGATCGGGGAAAAGATTTTTGCGGAGATCACACCGGATATGACACTGGAAATCCCGGAAGGAACCTATACGGTGACGGTGGCAAACAATGGATATGGTGGAAGTAAAGATGTTACGATCAAAAGCGGGGAAAAAGTAAAACTGGATCTGGATACCTTAAAGGGAGAAGGCCCGAAGAGGGGGAATATCTTATTTGCAATTGATGTCGAGGGTGCAATCTTACAGATTGATGGAGAGGTAAAAGATTATACCAATCCGATCCCACTTCAGTATGGTGTACATACACTTACGGTCATGGCACCGGAATACGATACCGTCAGCAAGAAGCTGTTTGTAAATTCCGAGGAAGCGACGATCGCGATCGGACTCTCCAGTGAGGGAACGGACACGAGCGATACCACGGCATCGGAAACAAGCAGTGAGAGCACGGAAACAAATAGCACGACAACGGATACGACACAGCCAGGATCTTTGGCAGGTTCACTTGCCGGTTCCTATGCGGGCGGAAGTACGGCAGGAAGCACGTCGACTGGAACGTCAACCAGTGGGACAACAACGGATGGCAGTACCAGCGGAACGACCAGTGGAACGGTAACGGATGGAAGTACCAGTGGAACGGCCAGCGGAACAACATCCACTGGTACTTCCGGTGGAACGTCAACAGATAGCAGTACAGACTATCTTTCCACTCTTTCGGAACTGCTCTCGATGCTCTCAGGAGACAGCAGCAATTAATACTTGAAAAAATAAGACAGCAAAGATAATATAAACATGTAGAGGATACAGGATCTAAGATATAGGAGGAATAAGATTTATGGGATACAAAGAAAACTACGAATCATGGCTGAACAATCCATACTTTGATGAGGACACCAGAAAGGAGCTTCAGAGTATTGCAGGGGACGAAAAAGAGATAGAAGAACGTTTCTATATGGACCTTGAATTTGGTACTGCCGGACTTCGTGGTGTGATCGGTGCAGGAACGAACCGTATGAACATCTATACCGTTCGTAAGGCAACTCAGGGACTTGCAAATTATATCTGTAACGTAGGCGCACAGAAAAAGGGTGTTGCCATAGCATATGATTCAAGAAGAATGTCACCGGAATTTGCAGATGAAGCAGCATTGTGTCTGGCTGCAAATGGCATCAAAGCGTATGTATTTGAAAGCTTAAGACCGACCCCGGAACTTTCCTATGCCGTGCGTAAACTTGGATGTACCGCTGGTATCAACATTACCGCAAGCCATAACCCACCAGAGTACAACGGATATAAAGTATACTGGGAAGATGGCGCACAGATCACACCGCCACATGACACCGGTATCATGGATGAGGTAAAAAAAGTTACCGATTATGCGACGGTTAAGACAATGACTTTGGAGGCTGCAAAGGAAGCCGGACTTTATCAGGTGATCGGAGCAGACATCGATGATCCATATATTGCAGAGTTAAAGAAACTGGTACTGCATCAGGATTGCATCGATGCAGTGGGAGCAGACATGAAGATCGTTTACACACCACTTCATGGAACCGGAAACATCCCGGTACGCCGCGTATTAAAAGAATTAGGATTTAAAAATGTATATGTAGTGCCGGAACAGGAACTGCCGGATGGCAATTTCCCAACGGTAAGCTATCCAAACCCGGAAGCAGCAGAGGCATTTGAACTTGGTCTTGCATTAGGCAAAAAAGTGGATGCAGACCTGATCCTTGCAACAGACCCGGATGCAGACCGTCTCGGTGTTTATGTAAAAGATTCTAAGACAGGCGAGTATCACAGTCTTACCGGAAATATGTCAGGATGCCTGATCGGTGACTATGTGATCGGACAGAGAAAGGAAATTAACGGAAGCCTTCCAAAAGACGGAGCATTTATCCGTTCTATCGTATCCACCAATATGGCAGATGCGATCGCTGAGCATTACGGCATTGCATTGATCGAAGTGCTGACCGGATTTAAATTTATCGGACAGAAGATCTTAGAATTCGAGCAGACCGGAAAAGGAACCTATCTGTTTGGTATGGAGGAAAGCTACGGCTGTTTAACCGGTACATACGCAAGAGATAAGGATGCGATCGTGGCATCTATGACGTTATGTGAAGCAGCAGCGTACTATAAGACAAAGAACATGACACTCTGGGATGCAATGCTTGCAATGTATGAGAAATACGGTTACTACAAAGACGATGTAACTTCTATTACATTAAAGGGTATTGAGGGACTTGCAAAGATCCAGGAGATTATGAATACATTAAGAGACAACGCACCGGCTGAGATTGGTGGTTATAAAGTAACCGCAGTCCGTGACTACAAGAAAGACACGATCACGGATACGGCAACCGGAGCAGTAAAACCAACCGGACTGCCTTCCTCCAATGTGCTTTACTACGAGATGACAGATGGTGCATGGGTATGTGTAAGACCATCCGGCACAGAGCCAAAAGTAAAATTCTATCTGGGTGTAAAAGGAACCTCTTTGGAGGATGCGGAAACAAAATCAGAAGAATTATCAAAAGCAGTACATGCAATGATTGACAAGATGATGTAGAAATATAGAAAATCCCCAATTTTAGGGGATTTTCCTTGACAAAGAGGCAAAAAACAAGTATAAATAATGAAGTAGGTTTTACGAGAACCAAATTCAAATTTATTGTGAAAGTCCAGAGGAGGAATTTTTAACATGAACAAAGCAGAGTTAGTAGCAGCTATGGCTGAAAAAGCAGAGTTAAGCAAAAAGGACGCAGAGGCAGCATTAAAAGCATTCACAGATGTTGTAGCAGAAGAATTAAAAAAAGGTGAGAAGATCCAGTTAGTAGGATTTGGTACATTTGAAGTGGCAGAGAGAGCAGAGAGAACAGGAAGAAACCCACAGACAGGTGCTGATATGGTGATCCCAGCTTCTAAAGCTCCTAAATTTAAAGCAGGTAAAGCATTAAAAGATATGGTAAATGCTTAATTAGAAAGCTTACGAGGGCGGATTTCATTTGTGTGAAATCCGCCTTATTTTATGTAATGGTATAAGGAAGAAGGGTAGAAAATGAGATTAGATAAATTTTTAAAGGTATCCAGACTGATCAAACGTCGTACAGTTGCCAATGAAGCGTGCGATGCAGGACGTGTGATGGTAAATGGAAAACCGGCAAAGGCATCGGTAAATGTAAAGGTGGGAGACATCATTGAGATCGCCTTTGGGACGAAGACAGTAAAAGTAAAGGTGCTCAATATTGCAGATACAACGAAAAAAGAAGAAGCAAAGGATTTGTTTGAATATATAGCATAAAGACAGCCTGTCCCTCATAGATTTTAAATGTAGCGAATGGAAAGGCATAAAATCAGGAGGGGCAAGGATGGATGAGAGAAACACAGTGTCTGCAAAGTCACATAAAGTACTTTTGATCAATCGGGACAGTGGTGCATTTTCCGGTGTCGTGGATGTATTGTCATTTGATGTAGCAGAAATACTCTTAGAGACCGATATGGGAATGCTTCTTATAAAAGGACAGGATCTGCATGTGAACCGCTTAAGTCTGGAAAAGGGTGAGATCGATATCGAAGGCAGGATCGATAGTCTGACCTATTCGGAAATAAAAAGTGCAGGAAAACAGGCGGAGTCTTTTCTGGGAAGGTTGTTTAAATAGTGAATATCAGCGAAGCGATACATCAGGAAGCAATCTTTCTGGGCTGCGCGATCCTGTCAGGAGTGATCCTGTTTTTGCTTTATGATATTTTGAGGATCTTTCGGAGACTATTTGCACATGGAACAGTTCTGATCGCCATAGAGGACTTTTTCTACTGGATGATCTGTACCGGTGTGGTATTTGTGCTGTTGTACCGGGGAAATGATGGGATGGTCCGGGGCGTTGCCTTTGGCGGTATCATTGTTGGAATGGCACTCTATTACATCATGTGCAGCCGCTATGTGATACGGCTCAATGTGTTTTTATTCGGAAGCATCGGGCGTATCCTGAAACGGATTCTTAAAGTAATGTTTGGACCATTTTTTAAGGTTGGGAAAAAAGTCGCAGGTTTTTTGATAAAACGATTGAAAAAAGCCGGGCGAGCGATTAAAATGGGGTTATGTAAACGATAGGAAAAGAGGGATAGATATGGCAGCGCCAAGACGTCGTAAAAAAAATAATAATCGTGCAGGAAAACTCTGTATCGGAATGATAGTCATTGCATTCGGAATAGTCATGTCTGTTCAGATTATCCAGATTTATCAGAAAGATCAGGCATATCAGGAGAAACAGGTAACGTTAGAAAAGCAGCTTGAAGATGAGACCAAGCGTGCCGAGGAGATAAAGGAGTACGAAGCCTATACCAAATCAGACCAGTATGTAGAGGATACGGCAAAGAGCAAGCTCGGGCTTGCCTATGATAATGAGATCATATTTAAGGAACAGGATTAAATTAATGAGATAGAACATCGGCGGTAGTAGGTATGCTACCGCTTGTTGTTTTAAAAAAGAAAATATTGCTAAAGATGGAGTGGGCTATGAAAGAGAAGATGAAAAATATCATTTGTAAAACAGTAATGTTTCTGTGTGTTATGCTGCTTTGTGCAGGCATTGTTGGAAATTATGATGTAAAGAACGTGTAGGCAAAGACCGTGGTAAGAGAGATTACCATTGGAAAAGGGAAGAGTTATGCGTTAAGTGAGGATTTTACTATTTCGAAAAAGACTTCCTACAAGACATCCAATAAAAAGGTTGCAACAGCCAAGAATGGAAAGATTACTGGGAAAAAATATGGAAAAGCAAAGGTTACAGTCAGAAACAATGGGAAAACGTATGTATACAAGGTAACGGTATCAAAGGTATATCTGACAAAACAGAATGTAAAGTTAAATGTAAAGAAGTCGGCAACGGTAAAAGTAAAGGGTGCAAAGGGAAAAGTAAAATGGACATCCTCAAATAAGAAAGTAGCAACCGTCAAAAATGGAAAAATCGTTGCCCGGAAAAAAGGAAAAGCAGTTGTGACAGCAAAGGTAAAGGCTACAGGTGCTGTATTAAAATGTCAGGTAACGGTAACCACAGGTTCCGGGAATACTAATTCCGGGAATGGAAATAATAATTCCGGAAATACTGGAAACGGAGATGATTCAGGCAACACCGGGAATAATGACAATAATAATGGAGATAATACCGGTGGCAATACCGATAATGGCGGTGGAAACAACGATAACAACAATGGTGGTGGGGATAACAACGGAAACACCGGAGATAATGGCAATACAACACCAGTAGACCCGGAGCCGGTAAAAGAACCGTATCTGGCTGTATATTCAGAGACAAGCGGTAACATGGAGCCGGTATCAGAGCTGAATTGGAATTTTGGAGATGAGACATATACATATATTTATCTTGTAAATGCGGATAGTACCGTAACATGGACATCTTCGGATGCGGATATTGCAAGAATATATGGTTATGGAGATTATGCTTCTTTGCGGAATAGTACACATGGCGGTAAAGCAACGATCACAGCAACATACGATGGAAAAGCATACTCTTGTGAGATTACATCCTATGTGATATGTAATTGTGCATGGTATTTGGATGAGGGAATGGGATTTGATTATGAGGAATTATTAGAGAATGTCGAGAATGCTGGTTATGGAGAGAAAATTATTGACGTTCAGGAGCCTTTGGAATGGAGCAGGACTGATCTCATCAAGAAGAACGTAACGCAGGACGGCAGCTATACACATTATACGGTAGAGGGAAGTGGCGATACGGTAATTACAGGCATGACGGAAGATGGATATACGAAAGCGGTACTTACCATCACTTCGATCGGAAAATACATTGAAAAACAGGGTACATACGATGAAAAATTAACGAATGAAGTGTATGATCTGTTGAAATTAGAAGAGACAAGAAATACGGATAGAACATCGGCATGTTATTCGATGCCGGAAGATCAGTTGGAGTTTTTATTAGAAACTGCTGACAGGTGGTATAATGGAGAAATTTCGGAAAGAGCCTATCATAATTTGGCAATGTATACCCCATTTGAAAATTCTACGAATACAAGCAATGCGTATGGAGATAGGATTTATTCTTTTTCTGCCACATGTAAAACAATAGTGTTATCTGATGTTAAAACACCAGAAGATATTGCAAAAGGAATAAATACAGCTATGGGATGTGAATACAATGATCCGTCACAGGGATGGGTTTGGTCAAGACCATTGTTTTATATTAAAGTTCATATGTCTGGTAATAACGTATATGTATACATGATACCATAAGTTGCTTGTCGCTGATTCTGAACAGATGGAAATGAAACTTTAAAATTTTGGAAAGGGAAAAAGATGAAAGTTAAAATAATTTGTGGAAAAAACAAAACAAAAACAGGAACTTTAAAAAGTATGTTGTGGGGAGCAAATATTGCGGTTGTAGAATTAGATAATGGAGAAGAATAGCAGTAAATCCTATGGATACATTTGAATGAGTAAAACGTAGACAATAATATCGTTTGAAAGAATGGAAAGAATAGTATCAGGTAAGAAAGATACAGAAAAATAAGTAATTGAAGATGGAGAAGCATATCGCGCCACCCATATATGGGTGGCGCGATTCAATTTTTTGCTTGTATGTTGATATTGTCAACATACAAAATAAAGATATCATAAATATTTAATATACTATATATAGCTGTAACAAAAAAATAAAATTGCATGATACGAACAATAAAATTAAGGATAGTTGTATATTTTGCACAAAAAAATAGCGCAACATTGCCAAAGTGAAAAGGGAAGTGTTACAATGTGCGCAAAGCATAATTCTACTTCGTATCTATAGAATGGGGACATTCATCTAACATCGAATCTTAATTCAGAAATCTATGCTTGAAACTCAAATAGGAAAAGCAGGAGGACTGGAGAAAGAGAGCGTTAGAAAGTTACTCCTGTAACAAAGGAGGACTTATTATGATGGAAACGAAAGGAAAAGACAAACAGCTTGTGGCGAACCGCAGATATAAGGACACGGTTTTCCGGATGCTCTTTTCAAAGAAAGAGAATCTGTTGTCTTTATATAATGCTGTGACAGGGCGTGAGCATGAGAATGCAGAAGCGTTACAGATCGTAACATTGGAAAATGCGATCTATATGGGGATGAAAAATGATCTGGCATTTATTTTGGAGACGAATATTTATCTCTATGAACACCAGTCGACGTTAAACCCAAACATCCCATTGCGTGATCTGTTCTACATTTCAATTGAATATCAGAAATACATTAATAACAGGTCGTTATATTCTTCTACACTTCAAAAGATACCGGCTCCGAAATTCATGGTGTTTTATAATGGCACAGATGAGGTGGAAGACCGGGTTGAGTTAAAACTGTCATCTGCATATGAACACTTAAGCGGTGAGCCGGATCTGGAGTTAAAGGTTTTGATGTTAAATGTCAACGAAGGACATAATAAAGAGCTGATGGAACACTGCAGGCTTTTGCAGGAGTATGCAAGGTATGTGGCAAAGGTGCGGGAATATGCCGTCAGGATGGATTTAAACGATGCGGTAGAATGTGCGATCGAAGCGTGTATCAAAGAGGGAGTCTTAGTGGACTTTCTTCGGGAGAACAGGTCGGAGGTAAAGATGCTTAGTATTTTAGAATATGATGAAGAGTGGGAGAAGAAGAAACTCCGTAAGGCAGAATATGAGGCTGGTGTGGAAGCCGGCAGGGAAGATGGGATAGAAACAGGAAGAAAGCGTACGATAGTTACTAAGGTGTGTAAAAAACTGCAAAAAGGCTGTTCTGTGGAAGAGACAGCAGAGATGTTAGAAGAAGACACAGAAACCATTCGGGAAATTTATGAGATAGCAAAGGCGTATGCGCCGGAATACGATATCGAAAAGATCTGCAAGGAATATGATAGGCATGAAATGTCACAAATAAAATAATGATAAAAAATGAAGTCCCCTGTGAGATAGTGCTGTGGCTAATCTAAGATGCATTATCTTACAGGGAAAATTTTTAATAAAAACGCTAAGGTATTTTTTGGTGGAAAAAAATAGAACGCCGTCGCAACGCCGTCCTTACAAAAACACAAAGGTTTTTATGATTCTGGTAATATTATATGTGTATATTATTAATTTGTCAACATAAATAGTGTGTAAAATGATGGAACTTATATTCCTTGAAAAAAGCAGTGATGATCTTGCATGCAAAGTCGTAATTGCTTTTAATTAATTCGTTGTTTTTGAAGAAGCCTTTTTTATGGGTCATCCTGTTAAAAAACAAATCGTTAAGTTCTTTTATCCTATGATACTTTACTTTATCAGATACGACGATTTTGTATACATAGAGCAAGCAGGTAAATTCTAACATAGGTCTACAGGATAATTTCTTTTGACGTTGATTGGCATTTATAGATTCGATTTTTGAAATTTCCTGACTGATTTCTGCGGGTGGTCGTGATGAACCATGTTCTAAGTCTGCCAGAATACAGTTGTTATGTGCAACACCGTTTCTAAGGCTTTTTACTAAATTTATAATAGATGTAGGTAATTTTGGAAAAGAGCTGGATGAGTAGTAGAACTCATAAAATTTAATAAAATCTCCAAATGTCAGCATTTCCAGTAAAACCCATGCGGGACAATCATCATATGTAATAATTTTATTCTCTTTTTTCTGTTTGGATGGGTTATAGATAGTTTGGATGGTAAAATACTTGTAGATTAAATCATGTGTAAAAGGAGAAGCACTGGTTGCTTCCAATTTACCAATAATATAAGTATGTTTGCTTAAAAAACTCTTTACAATATCATAACCATCAGTAGTTGCATCATTTTCAATATCCTTTAACATTTTAACTTTTAAGTCATGTTCAATATCTAAGCACATTTTGGAAACAACGAAGCGAAAATGCATATCAATGGTAGATAGTTCCTGCAGGTATGCAAAATCCAGACAAATATATTTTCCGCGGTGCGGTCCCTTTTTATATTTCTGATAGTTCTTTCGATATGCAGCTGTTCGCAAGTAGTTGTTAACATTTGTGAGATAATTTTCAGCATCTGCTTCGGAGGTGTATTATAGCATTTATAAAAATATATTTCTACTAATATCAGAATATATCAAAAGTATAATTGAAAAAGATTAGTTCCCCCCTTCAGGCTAAATTCCCTAAACAGTATGAGTGCATTAAAATCCCTTCAAAAAGACATAGAAAATGGAATTTTGGCGAAAAGTTTTTGAAAACCGGGTGCCGGTTTGACAAAGATTTTTTTGCACAGCTCCTATAATGAGTGTCACTTGTCCAAAAGCAGAAGGTAAAAAACAGAGACTTGGACGGAAAGAAGGAGACGAGATATGAATGGGAAGAAAACAAACGCAAGAGAGATGATACTGGGAGTGGCAGGAAGTTTTGTCTGTGCGGCAAATATGATGGGATGTTATCCGCTGGTGCCCGCATATTTTGCAGCAATGTATCTGGAACATATGAATACATGGGTGCTGCTTGGATTTATGTACATAGGAATGATATTTTTCATGCCACTTACGGCAGCGGTAAAATACGGTGTGATCTTATTGATCTCAGCAGGCGCCATCCGTCTGGTGGAATGGGCAAATGAAGGATGTCCGGCTATGCTGGCAGGAATACTGACTGCGGTGACGACACTGATCCTGTCGTTCTGTGGTGGATTACTGGAATGGAAAAATCAGCCGGATCCGGCGATGATAGCTCTGGAAACCGTATTTATATTTGGAGCAGTGGTCTTATTAAACCGCGTGGTGCATGGGATTTTGGAATATCAGCCCAAGGAAGCAGAACCGGAGAGCAGGCAGGAACATGGAAAGGAAGAAAAGCTGATGAATTATGCGGAGTCCTTTCAGGGGCTGTCCCATATTTTTCATTCCATGAGTCAGAAAAAGGAGCAGTATACCGTGGATGAACTGGGGAAGATCCAGAACGAACTGACGGGAAGGGTGTGTGCTTCCTGCGAGTCTTGTGCCCTGTGCTGGGAGCGGGATGCCACTCCGTTATATGGAATTTTGTCCGAGATGATCTCATCTATCTGGCATGCGGGCGTACCGGCAAAGGAAAGTGAAGAAAAACTAAGTCAGTATTGCCCGAAAAGCAGGGATATGATCGAGGAAGCTGTGCATGTGTTTGAGCGGGTGGACTTAAACCGGGCATGGTATAACCGGCTGGTGGAAAACCGTCAGGTCATAGCAGAGCAATTAAATGCAATGGCTTATATTATGAAGGACTGCGCAAAAGAAGAACGGCTTTTGGATGCGGCATGGCGCAGTACCCTGGCAGAGGTAAGGTATCGCGCCAAAGAGTGTGGGATCGTGGTTGAAACGATCCATTTGTTTGAAATGACAGATGGAAAATGGAAACTGGAGGTATCACTTAGAAGCCGGATGGGAGGCTGCATTTCCATGAAAACATTTCTTGGTGCTGCGGCAAAGGCACTGGATAAAAAGATGCGCCTTCCGGCAGATGCCAAGAGTTTTATTTCCAAAGAAGTGACGGAATATGTGCTGTATGAAGACACCAGATACCGCAATGTGCAGGGGATCGCACGGATGAAAAAGGATGGCGCACAGATTTCCGGGGATAACTTTTCCTTTTTGGAGATGGATCGTGGAGAACTGTTGCTCGGACTTTCGGACGGCATGGGCTCTGGCAGTATGGCATGTAAAGAGAGCGAGATGGTGCTCGATCTGCTGGAACGTTTCTTAGAGGCAGGGTTTTCGGTGGAGACGGCGATCCGCATGATGAATTCTGCCATGGTAATGCGGGGGGATAATGATCTGTATTCGACTGTTGATCTGTGCAAGGTTAATCTCTATACCGGAGTGGCAGATTTTTATAAAATAGGTGCCGCAGCAGCATTTATCCGTCATGGCAATGAGGTGGAATGTATCGCGTCGTCCAGTCTTCCGGTGGGAGCGCAGACACAGTTTGAGATCGAAAAGCAGCAGCGGAAACTGCAAAATGGCGATTTTGTTGTCATGGTAACAGATGGTGTGTTAGAATATCTACATGTTCCAAAACCAGAGGAGACAATGCAGGAGATGATCGAGAGCATCGAGACCAACAATCCGGGGATTTTGGCGAAACGGATCATGGAACGTGTCATGTTGTTTACCGGAGGGAAAGCGGCGGATGATATGACAGTTCTTGCTGCCTGCATTTGGGAGAAATAGATGATAAAGCAAGTAACGGAATGGATAAAAAAAGAAGCACTGATCTGCGAGGGTGATACGGTGATCGTTGGCGTTTCCGGTGGCGCGGATTCAGTCTGCCTGCTGCGGATCCTGTTGGAGTTACAGCAGACACTGCAGTTTTCGCTTGGCGCAGTCCATGTGGAGCATGGGATCCGTGGGGAAGCAAGCAGGGCAGATGCACAGTTTGTGGCAGATCTCTGTGTGGCATATCAGATACCGCTTCAGATCTATGAGGTGGATGTGCCGGAGTATGCAAGGAAAAAGGGCATTGGGCTGGAAGAGGCAGCGCGGATCTTGCGCTACGACTGCTATCAGAAAGAAGTGCTGCGCCATGGCAGTGCAAAAGGGACTGTAAAAGTTGCGCTGGCACATCATGCGGATGACAACGCCGAGACATTTTTGTTTCAGATGGTCCGGGGAAGCGGACTGGATGGATTAAGTGGAATGCAGCCGAAACGGGATTTTGGGAAGAGAGCACAGATCATCCGGCCATTGCTTGTGGTGGGCCGGAGCCAGATCGAGGAATACCTTGGTAAAATAGGACAGGATTACAGGACGGACGAGACGAATTCTGATACGGAATACAGCAGAAACCGGATCCGGCATGACATACTGCCAGCGTTGCAGCAGATCAATACGGCTGCGGTGGCACATATCAATCAGAGTGCAGCACGGTTGCGGCAGGTGTCGGAGTATCTTGCGGTGGAAGTAAAAAAGGCAGGAAAGCAGTGCTGTCTTGCGACGGAGGATGGGATCCTCATAAAAAAAGAGGAGTGGGAAAAACTCCCGGAGCTGATCCGTTCAGAACTGGTCTGTGATGTACTTGCAGAAGCTTCCGGCAGCAGTAAGGATATTGGAGCTGTTCATATTGATGCGGTGCAGGGACTGTTTGGCAGTCAGGTGGGGCGAAAATTAAACCTGCCCTATTCGGTGGTGGCATACCGGGACTATGAAGGCGTTTGGCTTGCAAAACAACGGAAAACTGGGGAAGAGTCAAAGCTAGAAGAGGAAGGATATATTTTAGGAGAAGAAGAAAAAAGACGATTAGAGCAGGGCGAAGTATTACGTCTGGAATTGGAAGATGGATCTGTTACATTTCAAATCAGGGAAGGTATGGGAAAAGTTGGGCAAATTCATAAAAAAAAGTATACGAAATGCTTCAACTATGATAAGATAAGAGGTGTTTTGCGGATACGAAGGCGCAAAGAGGGGGATTACTTAACCGTAGATTCCCAGGGGCATAAGAAAAAATTAAAAGAATATTTTATAAATGAGAAGATCCCGCAAAAAGAGCGGGAGGCAATGTGGCTTCTTGCAGAAGAGTCACATATCATTTGGGTCATTGGTGGGCGTATCAGTACATGCTATAAAATAGATGAGCATACGAAACGAATATTAGAAGTACAGGTAGTCGGAGGAAATTATTATGAAGATCAAGAAGATTAATGTTCATTTTTCAGAGGAAGAAGTGGCAGCAAGAGTAAAAGAGTTAGGGGAACAGATCAGTGCGGACTACGGTGATGAACCGGTATGTCTGATCTGTATCTTAAAAGGTTCCATCTTCTTTACCTGTGAGCTGGCAAAACGGATCACTTCACCGGTAGAATTAGAGTTCATGTCTGTATCCAGCTATGGTGCAGGAACTTCTTCCAGCGGTGTCGTTAAGATCGTACAGGATCTTGCAACAAGCATTGAGGGAAAGAATGTACTTGTGATCGAGGATATTATCGATTCCGGTAGAACATTAAGTTATCTGATGCAGAATTTAAAAACAAGAAAGCCAAAGAGTCTGAAATTATGTACTCTGTTAGACAAACCGGATCGTCGTGTTGTAGAAGTACCGGTAGACTATGTCGGATTTGTGATCCCGGATGAGTTCGTTGTAGGATATGGTATGGATTATGACCAGAGATACAGAAATCTGCCTTATATTGGATTTGTAGAGACTGAGGACTAAATATAAAGGAGAGATAGATTGAATAAGAGAAGTAATTTAAGGGGATTTGGAGTTTACCTGATCCTGATCCTTGCTGTGATCGCAATCTGGTATTGGCTGGATGGAACTTCCGTAACCAACGGATACACCAGACAGCAGTTTGAGGAAGCACTGGAATCGGGAACGGTAGCACAGATCCATGTGGTACAAAACAGAGAGGTCCCGACCGGAAGCGTGCAACTGACCTTTAACGATGGTTCCAGCAAGATTCTGCTTGTATCTGATGTAGCAGAGATCGAGAACTATATGCGTGAGCAGGGGATTAAAAATTATACGGTGCAGGACCCGCCGGAAGAGAGCTGGCTTCTGACACTGCTTCCGTATCTGATCATCTTTGCAGCAATGTTCATTTTCTTTATGATCATGACAAATCAGGCTGCAGCGAATGCGGGCGGCAACAGCAAGATGATGAATTTCGGCAAGAGCCGTGCCAAGATGATGCCGGACGATCCTGCCAAGCGCGTTACCTTTGCCAATGTAGCGGGCTTAAAAGAGGAAAAAGAAGAATTAGAAGAGATCGTAGACTTTTTGCGTGCACCGCAGAAATATACAAAACTTGGAGCACGAATACCAAAGGGAGTCCTTCTGGTAGGACCTCCAGGTACCGGTAAGACACTTCTGGCAAAAGCGATCGCGGGAGAAGCCGGAGTACCGTTTTTTAGTATTTCAGGTTCTGACTTCGTCGAGATGTTTGTCGGTGTCGGAGCTTCCCGTGTGAGAGATCTGTTTGAAGAAGCAAAGAAAAATGCGCCTTGTATCGTATTTATCGATGAGATCGATGCGGTCGCAAGACGTCGTGGAACCGGTATGGGCGGCGGACATGATGAGCGCGAGCAGACCTTAAACCAGATGTTAGTTGAGATGGATGGTTTCGGAGTCAACGAGGGAATTATCGTGATGGCGGCAACCAACCGTGTCGATATCTTAGATCCGGCGATCATGCGTCCGGGCCGGTTTGACCGTAAAGTTTATGTGGGACGTCCGGATGTAGGCGGCAGAGAAGAAATCCTCCGTGTGCATGTGAAAAATAAGCCACTGGGCGATGATGTGGATCTAAAGCAGATCGCACAGACAACAGCCGGATTTACCGGAGCAGATTTAGAGAACCTGTTAAATGAGGCTGCCATTGTAGCAGCAAAAGAAAACCGGGCATTCCTGACACAGGAAGACATCAAGAAAGCCTTTGTAAAAGTAGGCATTGGAGCGGAAAAGAAGAGCCGTGTGATTTCCGAGAAAGAGAAACGTATTACAGCGTTCCACGAATCCGGTCATGCGATCTTATTCCACTTGTTGCCGGATGTGGGTCCGGTATATTCCGTATCGATCATCCCGACCGGAAATGGTGCAGCAGGTTATACGATGCCATTGCCGGAAAAAGACGAGATGTTCAATACCAAAGGAAAGATGATCCAGGATATCATCGTATCGCTTGGCGGTCGTGTGGCAGAGGAACTGGTATTTGATGATATCACGACCGGAGCTTCCCAGGATATCAAGCAGGCAACCAAGATGGCAAAAGATATGGTGACCCGCTATGGTATGTCAGAGAACATCGGACTGATCTGTTATGATAATGATGATGATGAGGTATTTATCGGAAGAGATCTGGCACACACCAGAGGTTACAGTGAGGGTGTCGCTTCTGCCATTGATCAGGAGGTCAAGAGCATCATTGATGACTGCTATGCGAAAGCAAAGAAGATGATCGCGGAGAACAGAGGTGTGTTAGATGCCTGCGCAGCTCTCCTTCTGGAAAAGGAAAAAATCAGCCGGGAAGAGTTCGAAGCATTATTTGAAGCATAAATTATGCAAAAATACTTTGCAAAATCGGGGGTAGGGAAAAAGGTACTATACAGAATGCACAGATTCCTATATGAAAAATTGTGAGGTTTGTGCAGACTTATTTGCAGGGTCATGCTATTATAATATCTGTAAAAACCCCCCAATACATTATATAGTTTTTGCTATACCCCATAGTAAAAATACCTTCTCCTAAAAATAGAACCGTTTGGTTCTATTTTTTTTGCATAAAATTTCCAATTACCTCTTGACACTTTTTCTCACTTCATGTATATTTCATAGTAAATTGATAGGAATAATATAAAATAACGAAAACGGGAGGGAGGAAGACGATGAGAACAGAGAAAAGAAATCTTACCGACAAAGCCGTACGAAGAATAAAACGAATGGGCTGTATGCTTGGAATATTACTTGCAGGAGCAATATTTGCAGGCTGCGGCGATAAAGTCGATCCCAATGCGGCTTCGGTAGAGATCGTAAATGTCTCCTATGACCCGACCCGGGAATTTTACGAAGCATACAACAAATTGTTTGCCACACACTGGAAGGAAGAAAAGGGGCAGGATGTGGAAGTGATCCAGTCCCACGGAGGTTCCGGCAAACAGGCACTGGAAGTTGCAAACGGACTGGATGCGGATGTGGTGACGCTGGCACTCGAAGCAGACATCACAACCATTCAGGATGCCGGACTGATCGACCCGGATTTTACGGATCAGTTCGAGGGAGACAGTTCTCCGTATACTTCCACCATCGTTTTTCTGGTGCGGAAGGGAAATCCGAAAAACATTACAGACTGGGATGACCTGCTAAAGGATGGAGTGGAAGTCATTACCCCGAACCCGAAAACGTCAGGTGGTGCACGCTGGAATTATCTGGCGGCATGGTACTACTTTGAAGAGCAGGGAGAGAGCGAAGAAGAGATCACCCAACACATGAAACAGCTCTATCATAACGTACTGGTATTAGACTCCGGAGCGAGAGGTTCCACCACAACATTTACGGAAAACGGACAGGGCGATGTGCTGATCGCATGGGAAAATGAAGCATTTCTTTCGATGAAAGAGACACCCGGTGAATACGAGATCGTAGTGCCGTCTGTTTCTATTTTATGTCAGCCGACGGTAGCGGTGGTGGATGAGGTCGCCAACCGCAGAGGAAGCCGCGAGGTGGCAGAGGAGTATCTGGGTTATCTGTATTCCGATGAGGCACAGCGGTTAGAGGCGCAGAATTATTTCAGACCGTATCGGGAAGATATCTTACAGGAATTTGCCACAGAGGATGAAAGCAATGTCATCACGGAAGTACCGGAGGATGACAAATGGATCATTACCGATATCAACCTTACCGACATCAGCCACTTTGGCGGCTGGGCAGCGGCGGGAGAAAAACATTTTGCAGATGATGCCATTTTTGACAGTATTTATGAGCGATAGAAAATAAAAAGCGATGGGAGGAGCTCACATGAACCAGAAGAAAAAGAAAAACAAAAGAGTGATACCGGGATTTGGGCTGACCATGGGAATTACCCTTACCATGCTGGGACTTGTCGTATTACTACCACTCTGTTCGCTTATTATATTTTCGGCAAAACTTTCTCCGGCAGAATTTATCGCAACCATAACCAGACCAAGAGTGCTTGCCAGCTATGTGGTCAGCTTTGAAACCGCTTTTATCGCAGCTCTTGTGGATGCCGTGATGGGAATGATCCTTGCATGGGTGCTGGTGCGGTATGAATTTCCGGGAAAAGCGATCATGAATGGAATGATCGAACTGCCATTTGCACTGCCGACTGCGGTTGCAGGAATCGCACTGACACACCTTACGACCACGAATGGCTGGGTGGGCAGCCTGTTTGCCAGGTTTGGGATCGAGATCGCCTATACAAGACTTGGAATTATCGTTGCACTGATCTTTGTTGGTATCCCTTTTGTGGTACGCGCCGTACAGCCGGTACTCGAAAAGCTGGATTTGCAGTATGAGGAGGCTGCGGATATCCTTGGAGCAAATAAAAGACAGACGTTATTCCGCGTGATCCTGCCGGAGATCGCACCTGCACTGATCGCAGGATTTACGATGTCATTTGCCAGAGGACTTGGAGAATATGGCAGTGTCGTATTTATCGCAGGAAATACACCGTATGAGACCGAGATCGCACCACTTATGATCATGTCGAAACTGCAGGAATTTGATTATGCGAGTGCTACATCGATCGCACTTGTCATGTTGTTTGCAGCATTTATCATTCTGATGGTCAACGCCGTGATACAGAGCCGGGCATCAAAGATCACGAGCGGGATCGCATAAGGGGGCGGACTATGAAAGAAAAGAAAAAGAATGGAATCCTTGGATGGATTTTGATCGGGATCAGTGTTATATTTTTAATAGTCATGTTGATCCTGCCATTAATTTATGTACTTGCAACTGCATTTGGAGAGGGCGTCGGAGTATTCGTGGCAGCCGTAACCGATAAATATGCAAAGCGTGCCATTGCCCTTACCATAGAGGTGACTGTGATCGCAGTGGTGGTCAACACCATATTTGGGCTGGCGGCATCCTGGTGCATTACAAGATTTCAGTTTCGTGGGAAAAAGATCATTTCTTCTTTGATCGACCTGCCACTTACGGTATCACCGATCATTGCGGGACTTGTCTATGTGCTGACCTTTGGACGTCAGAGTGTGTTATATGATTATCTGCAGAGAGCAGGGATCAAAATCATTTTTGCAGTGCCAGGGATTGTTTTGGCAACCATATTTGTGACATTTCCTTTCATTTCCAGAGAGATCATTCCGGTGTTAAATACACGTGGAACGGAGGAAGAGGAAGCCGCAGCATTGATGGGGGCGAATGGATTTACGATCTTTAAGCGGGTAACGTTCCCTCATATCAAATGGGCACTGCTATATGGGATCGTGCTCTGCAGCGCAAGAGCCATGGGAGAGTTTGGTGCCGTTTCCGTGCTTTCCGGACACTTAAAAGGGAAAACGAACACGATGCCGCTTTACATCGAGATGCTTTATCAGGGCTATGATTTTACAGGAGCGTTTGCTGTTTCTGCTGTTTTGGTTGGGATGGCAGTCATCATTTTGATCCTGAGAAGTGTGTTGGAACATAAAGGCAAAAAAGAAGCGTAAGTGCAGGAATGAGGGAAGTTATGGCGGAGCAGAACAGACAGTATGTAGAGTTAAAACATATCAATAAAAATTATAAGGACTTCAAGGCTTCAGACGATATTAATTTCACAATAGAAAAAGGAAAACTGATCGGACTGCTTGGACCGAGCGGAAGTGGAAAGACAACGATCCTTCGTATGATCGCAGGACTTGAGACCGCAGACTCCGGAGAGATTTTGATCGACGGAAAAGTGGTAAATGATGTACCGGCAAGTGAGCGTGGGATCGGGTTCGTATTTCAGAATTACGCATTGTTCCGATACATGACGGTCTATGAAAACATTGCATTCGGTCTTGATGTAAAAAAATGGAAGAAAGCGGATATCAAACGGCGCGTGGATGAATTAGTGGAACTGGTCGGGCTGAAAGGGTTTGAAAAGCGTTATCCGAACCAGCTCTCCGGAGGACAGAGACAGAGGGTGGCATTTGCAAGGGCACTGGCGCCAAATCCGGAATTGCTTCTTTTAGATGAACCGTTTGCAGCGATCGATGCCAAGGTACGTTTGGAACTTCGGAGCTGGCTTCGTGAGATGATCACCAAGGTCGGGATCACAAGCATTTTCGTGACACACGATCAGGATGAGGCGATCGAGGTCGCAGATGAGATCATCATCACGAACCATGGACGGATTGAGCAGAAGGGAAGTCCGATGGAGATCTACAGCAAACCAAAGACGCCGTTTGTGACGGAATTTATGGGAAATCCGACCAGGATACAGAATATCAACAGTTTTAAGGGATTTGAGAAATTTGAGTCAGGGCTGCATGCGGTCATCCGGCCGGAACATGTCAGCGTGACGAAAAAAGATGAGGAAAGCCGCTACGATTCTTCTGTGGAAGAGGGCGTGGTAGAACGTGTCATGTTCCGCGGACGGGAAATCGAACTTTTAGTACGCGTGCACGAGGTACTCATCACAGCAAACCGCAGACTCGAAGAAGCGGTGATCAAGGAAGGCGAGCGGGTCAACGTATTTATTTACCGGGCATTTATCTTTGGAGATATTGTAGATGAGAAGAATCCACCGGAAGTACTGATCGTGGACAATGCAAATATTGAGACGGAGGAACTGTTCTATATCTAAAAGTAAGCTGTTGATCCGGGCAGATGAACAGCAGAAAGGCGTGGAGAGTGTATGAAAACGGAAATCGTAAGGACAGATGTACTGATCATAGGAGGTGGAACCTCCGGCTGCTATGCGGCACTGACAATCGCGGAAGAAAAGAAAGACCTCCGGGTGGTGATCGCAGAAAAAGCGAATATCATAAGGAGCGGATGCCTGGCGGCGGGCGTGAACGCATTAAATGCTTATATTACAGAGGGGCGCACACCACAGGATTATGTGGACTACGCAAAGAAAGATGCGGCAGGGATCGTCCGGGAAGACCTGCTTTACACGATGTCAGAGGGACTGAACCGTGTGACAGCGAAACTGGAGGAACTGGGATTAGTTATTTTAAAAGATCAAAACGGAAAGTATGTCACCAGAGGAAACCGCAACATCAAGATCAACGGGGAGAACATCAAACCGATCCTGGCAGAGGCGGTAAAAGAGCAGGAAAATGTCAGAGTCATCAACCATGTGAACGTGACTGATTATATCGTAGAGGATGGCAGGATTGCCGGAGCATATGGCTTTGATGTCAATGAAAAGAAGGCATATCTGTTCCTTGCAGGTGCAGTGTTGTGTGCGACCGGAGGTGCAGCCGGATTATACAGGCCGAACAACCCGGGATTTTCGAGACATAAGATGTGGTATCCGCCATTTAACACCGGAGCCGGATATGCCATGGGAATTTTGGCAGGGGCAGAGATGACAACCTTTGAAATGCGTTTTATCGCATTGCGGTGTAAAGATACGATCGCTCCGACCGGCACGATCGCACAGGGAGTTGGTGCAAAACAGATCAACTCCAAAGGCGAGATCTACGAGACGAAATACGGAATCACGACACAGGAACGTGTCTATGGAACGGTAGCAGAAAATCAGGAGGGAAGAGGTCCCTGCTATCTGCATACGGAAGGGATCACAAAAGAACAGGGGCAGGACTTACTGAAAGCATACTTAAATATGGCACCGAGCCAGACCTTAAAATGGATCGAAAGCGGAAAGGCACCGGAAGAGCAGGACGTTGAGATCGAAGGAACCGAGCCATATATTGTCGGAGGCCATACGGCGAGCGGCTACTGGGTGGATGCCAAACGCCGCACCACATTAAAAGGGCTCTATGCAGCCGGAGATGTGGCAGGAGGATGCCCGCAGAAATATGTGACAGGAGCACTGGTAGAAGGCGAGATCGCCGCAAAGACCATCCTTACTGATCTGGCAGAGGATGCAGGGGAAAAGGCGGTATTGGAACAGAGAGCAGAGCAGCTTTTAAAAGAAGAAACGGCTGCCTATGAGGCATATTTTTCCGGAGAGGAAGCGTTCTATACGACAGAGCAGTTAGAGGAAGCCATGCAGAAAGTCATGGATGCCTATGCAGGCGGGATCGGCACCAATTACCGCTATAATGAGAAACAGTTAAAGATTGCAGAGCAAAAGATCAGGCAGCTTTCCGAACTGACCGGAACACTAAAGGCAAACGATATGGATGATCTGCTCCACATTTATGAATTAAAGGAACGCCTGGTGGTCTGTGAAAGTGTTATCGCACACCTTAAGGCGAGAAAAGAGACTCGCTGGCAGGGATTTTCCCAGAATATGGACTATCCGAAAAAGAGTGAGGAATGGAATAAATATGTCAACTCCGTAAGACGAAATGGAAAGATTGAGATTCTGCTGAAAGATCTTGGAGAAGTTGCAGATCTGAGAAAGGGGGAAACTGACCATGAGCATAGCGATCAGGCAGAATAAATGCGTGGGATGCAGGCGATGCGTTGAGGTGTGTCCTGGAAATCTGATCAAAATAGACAAGACCGGGAAGGCATACATCAAAGAACCGAGAGATTGTTGGGGCTGTACTTCCTGTCTGAAAGAGTGTAAAATAGGGGCGATCGCTTTTTTCTTAGGAGCGGATATCGGAGGAAGAGGCAGCTGCTTATCCATTCAGGACGACGGAGATCTTCGTCACTGGAAGATTACGGATCCGCAGGGAAGATCAGAGACAATTACGGTAAACAGAAAAGATGCAAATAAATATTAGGAGGAGAGAAAGATGAGTGAATTATCACATTTAGATGAACTGGAAGCAGAAGCGATTTACATTATCCGCGAAGTTGCTGCGGAGTGTGAAAAACCAGTCATGCTTTATTCAATAGGAAAGGACAGTTCGGTCATGCTGCACCTTGCCATGAAGGCATTTTACCCGGAGAAGCCACCTTTCCCGTTTTTACATATCGATACGACATGGAAATTTCATGAGATGATCGAATTTCGTGACCGCATTGCAAAAGAAAATGGCATTGAGATGCTTGTATACTCCAATCAGGAGGGCATTGATGCAGGGATCAATCCATTTGACCATGGTGCAGCCTATACGGATATCATGAAAACACAGGCTTTAAAACAGGGATTGAAAAAATATGGTTTTACTGCAGCTTTTGGCGGTGGAAGAAGAGACGAGGAGAAATCCAGAGCAAAAGAGCGTATCTTTTCTTTCCGGAATGAAGCGCAGGCGTGGGATCCGAAAAACCAGAGACCGGAGATGTGGAAGCTCTACAATACCAAGATCAATAAGGGAGAGAGCATCCGTGTTTTCCCAATCTCAAACTGGACGGAAAAAGATATCTGGCAGTACATCAAAAGAGAAAATATTGAGATCGTGCCGCTGTATTTCGCCAAAGAACGTCCGGTCGTATACCGGGATGGCAATATCATCATGGTAGATGATGACCGCTTCAAATTCCGTGAGGGAGAAAAAGTGGAGATGAAAAAAGTCCGTTTCCGTACCTTAGGATGCTATCCGCTGACAGGTGGTGTTGAGTCAGATGCGGTAACACTGGATGAAATCATAGATGAGACCTTAAGTGCAGTTTCTTCCGAGCGCACCAGCCGAGTGATCGATAATGAGGCGGCAGGAAGCATGGAGAGAAGAAAGAGGGAGGGATATTTCTAATGAAAGGTTTATTAAAATTTATTACCTGTGGAAGTGTTGATGATGGAAAATCCACTCTGATCGGGCATATCTTATATGATGCAAAATTACTGTATGCAGACCAGGAAAAAGCGTTGGAATTAGACAGCAAGGTGGGAAGCCGTGAGGGAGCGATCGATTATTCCCTTCTGTTAGACGGACTGATGGCAGAGAGAGAGCAGGGTATTACGATTGATGTCGCATACCGCTATTTTACAACGGATCACAGAAGTTTTATCGTTGCTGATACACCGGGACATGAAGAATATACCAGAAACATGGCAGTAGGTGCGTCTTTTGCAGATCTTGCCATTATTCTTGTGGATGCAAAGCAGGGGGTATTGGTTCAGACCAGACGTCATGCAAGGATCTGTTCTCTGATGGGTATCCGCTATTTTGTATTTGCAGTAAATAAAATGGATCTGATCGGATATGATGAGGCAAAATTTAAACAGATCGAGACACAGATCTTAGAACTGGCAAAAGAGCTGTCCCTTGAGAGTGTCAAGATCATACCGGTTTCCGCAACCGAGGGCGATAACGTAACAACAAAATCAGAAAATATCCCGTGGTACAAGGGAGAGCCGATCCTTACTTACTTAGAGCAGGTTGACGTTACCGAAAAAGCAAAAGAGCAGGGATTTTATATGCCGGTACAGCGTGTCTGCCGTCCGAACCATACGTTCCGTGGATTCCAGGGTCAGATCGAGGCAGGGGAGATCAGTGCAGGAGAGGAGATCACCGCACTTCCAAGCAACGAAAAAGCGAAGGTAAAGAGCATCCTGGTTGCCGGAAAAGAAGCAGATCATGCGGGTACAGGAAGCCCTGTTACCATTCAGCTGGATAAAGAAGTGGATGTATCAAGAGGATGTGTGCTCACCAAAGACAGTGATCTTGTGGTAGCCCAGAAGTTTACAACGACGATCCTCTGGATGGATGATGCAGAACTGACACCGGGTGGTGACTATTTTGTAAAACTGGGAACCAAGCTGATCACCGGTTCCGTGACAGAGATTGAGTACAAGATCGATGTCAATACCGGAGAGCACAAACAGGCGGACTTCCTGCACAAAAATGAGATTGCAGTCTGCACTGTCGTATTGGATGAGAAGATCCCGATGGATGTGTTCAAGCATCACAAGACATTAGGCGAACTGATCCTGATCGACCGCGTGACCAATATGACCTCTGCCTGCGGTGTGGTAGAGCACATCAGCAGTGAAAATGAATTAGAGGAACCGGTATTTGTAAAGGGAGATTTAAAAGCCAGAGGAGACCTCTTTGAAGAGTTTTACTATAATCTTGCCAAAGAGACTGTAACCAAACACAGATCGGAGCACAAAACCTATACCGTGGGAGATGTGATCGAGACAGAGGGTGCATCCTACGCATATCCGAAGGATTTTGATATCGTGGCATTAAGAGACGGCACAGCAATCCGCGTACGCGGCGGCGCAGTCGGGGAGATCCTGCCACTGAAAGAGTATGGTTATCTTGGCGTACCGATTGTAAATGGACGCGGATTTGCGCTTAAGGTACAGTCTGAGGGCGACTGGTCAGAATTTTTAAGTGCGTACGAGAATGCAAAAGATGACAGTAGTTTCTGGAACAGCCATGCAGAATTTGGTACATATCGGAAAATCGTGTTCCATAATAGCGACTGGGAAAAATAATTTTAAAATAGTTGTGCACATTTCACAAAAACAAATGTCACTTTTTGTGAAGTTTGTGCACACTTATTGGGAAAGACATGGTAATATAATAACTGTAAAAACCCCCCAATACATTATATAGTTTTTGCTATACCCCATAGTAAAAATACCTTCTCCTAAAAATAGAACCAGATGGTTCTATTTTTTTTCTTTAAAATAACAAAAAAGCGAAGAGGTGTTAAGTTAAATCCCTCTCCGCGCTTCTTCGAGATGCTCGATGTCTGCAATATGTTTGTTTACGAAAGTCAGATACACATCATAATAAATATTTTCCCGGTTATGTTCGGTTAAGACCATAAGTTCCTCATACAGATCCGTGTGAGCTAAGATAAGGTCGACCAAAACCGGATCATACTCGGTTCCCTTTCCGTTACACAATTCCTGTACCACGGTTTCAAAAGACTTTGCATGGTGATAATTGCGGCTTAAGTAGTCCGTTGCCGCATCCAGACAGTCACAGACATGGATGAGGTTGATGATGGGACAGTACCTGGAGTGAATATGGTCAAAATCGACCGGGTAACCCCGTTTCCCATCATAGGATTTATGATGTCCGAGTGCAATATCTTTAAAGCGGGCAAAGTCCGGGTCAGCAGAAAGATATTCCGCACCTTTCTTCGGGTGCATCCGGATGAGATGAAACTCATAGTCGGTCAGTTTGCGGTGCTGAGTGGTAACAACAGGAATGATACCATTTTTTCCGATGTCATGCAGCAGGGCGGACTGGACAGTATAGTCTAAGATCTCTGCCTGATGCTCCAGAACAAAATCTACCGTAATTTTTTTGTCAGAATTTGGAGCAATCAGGTATTCCGGACAATAAAGAAAAATCCGTTTTACGATCGCTTCTGCCAGATAGGAGACCATGACAGAGTGTGTCAGTGTCGATAAATGGCTTGACACAACAGAATTGATGATAAAGTTGGTCTTTTCGACTGCGTTATCAAAGGTTCCTAAAAACAGCGGATGGAAGGTAGCAAAACGTACGCCGTCGCTGATCGTATAGGTTTCGATGACATCATAGTCCCGACTTAAGAATTTACGCAGTACATTCTGATAAGCAGTATAATAAGGACGTTTTTCCTCAAAAGAAAGCGGTGTCTTTTCTAAGAGGCTGATCAAAATAAGCGGATAATCAATATAGTAGGTTTCATAATCAAATTCTGGCTCAGTTTCGAGCATTTCCTCATGTTTAAAATAATAATCGTGCAGTACCTGCCAGGCGGTCAGATAAGATAACTGTCCCTCATCTGCCAGCAATTTATAATAACAGAATACGGTGGAAGCAGGACAGGCATAGAGCGAATCGGAAACGTTTTTCGTCTCATAGAACCGCGATTTGATCATTTCTGCGCAGATCGCGTGGATCTCCGGTGAAAAGGTAAGCCCCTCCAGGTCTGCGATGCAATCGTTGGTCAGAAAATCATCGAGTGCGCTCTGGCATAAAAGAGGGATGCGTGGATTTGCCGTATCATATTGGGTAAATTTTTTGCGTGTCCGGATGGAGTAAAGCTCCTGCCAGAAAGAATATGCCTCTTTGACAGAAATGCTGCCCAGACGGGGCGCAATCCGGATGAGGTTGTTGTATGCGATAAAAATATAGTCACGACTGGAGGACAGCAGAAATGTATCAATACTGTCGCGGTAAGAAATTACTTTTTTATAATAATAGGCCACCTGCTTTACCATATCTCCGTGATCTGTGCGTGCAAGCTGCGAAGAAGCATAGCCGGCACAGGTATAGAGAAACAGAAGGGTCTCGACGTCATCAAGCTTCTCATAATAAGGAAGCAGTGATTTTGAGAGTGACAGGAGTATGGTAGGTTCGTTATTGCGTGCATAGTAAAGCTTCCGGCAATAACGTAACATTACATCATAATGCGAAGCCTCCAACTCTTCTTTCTTCTCCTCAAAAAGGCGGTAGAAAGAGGTAATGAGATGCTGATTTTCCTGACAGGCACTTTGCTGAAAATCAGCACAGGAATGCAGGCGTTTGATCCATTCATCTTTGCTGGCAGGTGCCAATAACTTTTCATCCAGGGAAATGCTGTTTATGAAATTGGAAAAATAGGTTTCAAACGCATATTCGATGTCTGTGACGGTGACCATAGATACCTCCTAAAAATGTTGCGTTTCTATTATAGACTCATTTTTGGAAAAAATCTTCATGATAATTTATAAAATTTTCCTTGTTTTCTGGTGCTTTTGACAGTGATTTGAACAGAAAAATCCTTTTATGAAATGACACTAGATGATCATCTAATCATAAACGCTTGACAATTATCTAATATTTGTGTTAAATAGTATGCTAGATATATATCTAATATACTATAAGATAAAAAGCTAATTATTTGAAATCGTGAAAAGGAGTTCAATATGGAGAAAACAGCAAAAATAGGATATCGGGAAGTGCTGGGGCAAAAAGAATATGCAAAAAAACTGGCAGCAAATACCATCAACCGACTGGGCGATTCCATCGATGTGATCGCGTTTCAATGGATGGTCTATCATATTACCGGAAGTGCGGCATGGTCGGCATTGATCGTGGCATTCAATATGCTGCCAAGCATGCTGCTTGAGCCGTTTGCAGGGGCACTGGTAGAGGGGCGGAAGAAAAAGAATATTCTGGTCATCACGGATTGTATCCGTGGCGCTGTCACCGTAAGTCTTGCCATCCTTTATCTGCTTGGACAGGTAAGACCATGGATGTTAGTCGTATTTACACTGACAAATTCAACGGTGGAGGCATTTTCCTCTCCGGCGGGTACGGCACTGCTGCCAAAGATACTCGATGAAAAATATTACAAGTACGGCACGTCCTTAAATTCTGTCATTTCCAATGTCATGCAGCTGCTTGGTTATGGTGTGGCTGGTATGATCATTGGCGGATTTGGGGTATGGAGTGCGATCCTGATCGATGCGGCATCTTTCTTTGGTTCCGCTCTGTTTCAGAGTGCAATGAAAGTAGACGAAGGAGAGGTGCGTCAGGGCAGATTTTCTTTTGAGGAGTATAAGCAGACTTTTTTGGCAGGGCTGGTTTATCTGAAAAATACGCCGGTGGTCCGGAATTTCTGCATTATAAGCTGTCTGTTAAATGCGGTCCTGATCCCGTTTAATTCACTTGTGACCCCATTCGTTTATGAAGTACTAGACGGTGGCAGCGAACTGATCAGTGCGATATCCATGAGTGCCAGTATTGGAATGATGGCAGGTGCATTTTTATTTCCAAAATTTTCGGATCGTTTTTCGGTACGTTTTAATGTGGTGGCAAGTGGAATTATGATCGGAGCAGCAAATATACTCTACTGTACCGGAGGACTGTTTCAGGAAAAACGAATGGCAGTCTATCTGGTTGTCATGGTGCTTGGCATTGCAATGGGAATGGGCGCGAGCATTACCTGTGCACTGTTACAGGTTCAGTTGATGAAAACGGTTGAGCAGGAATATCTGGCGAGGGCGGCAGCTATTTTTAATGCCGGGGCGGCTGCCGCATCCCCGCTTGCATCTGTCATTACCAGTGCTGCGGCGACCAGATTTGGCGTCAGCCAGATTTTTATAGTCAGCGGTGCTTTATGTGTGGTATCATTTCTGTATATAAGCATCCGAAAAGTCAGACTGGAGTAGGGTCTTACAAGAGTGGAGTGGAAAGGCGGATTGTTATGCAGAAAATCATAAGTAAAGAAGTGGATTATGTATCGGAAGCGATCCTGTTGCTGGAATGGATGGCACAGGAACATTCCTCCATTGGGGAAGTAGAGAAAAATATAACAGGGACATCCGGTGAGGCAATGGAAGATCTGCAGCGGCTGTTCGGGCTGCTGCGCCAGATGGTAAAGGATGCAGAAAAACAGTTCCGCAGGAAAAAGGACAAGATCTCCTTTTATTTTCAATCAGGGAAAAACTGGGAGGAAACAAATTCCACGCTGGTACTGTTATCTTCTGAAATGAAAGTGTTCTCCGGAAAGAGTGCCAGTGAGGTATGGAAAGAGTTAGAGGAACTTTCCGAGGAAGAGGTCTGCCGGAAATTCAGCTTGCAGATGCTCCGTGTTGCAGGGAACGGGCTTTATGACAATGAAATGAACGAGACAGGCGATGCGGCTGAGATTATGCGGCGTATCTTAAAACTGCAGATCTCCTCTGAAAAAAAACTGATCTTTCAGGATCTCTTCTGGAACCGGGAGGAACACCGGAAGCAGACCTTTGAACTGATAGAGGAGACAGTTGATTTTTTACAGGGTTACAGAGAGGAACTTGAGGCGGAAGCAGCGCGGTTTTATGAACACTGGTCCGGGTTTCTGGTTGACGGGCATGTTTTTTCCCAATATGTAAAGGAATATTTCAGGATTGATATTGGGGAGGAAAATCCATATGGGTTTGAAGTATGGCCCTGTATTCTGGGGATAAACCGGTGCTCCTACACCAGTGATATGGATGAAAATGGAAAGTTTCGCAGCCCGGAAATCGTGCACCTTGGAAGTGCCGCAACGTATGGAGTCTACACGAAAGGCTGGAAATTTACCCCGGAACTGGAGAACAAACATGTGCTTGAAGTGCTAAAGGTATTAAGTGATAAGAGTAAGTTTGAAATTTTATCGTATATCAGGGACAAACGTGCCTATGGAAGCGAACTGGCAAAACATATGGGGCTGACCACTGCCACGATATCCCATCATATGGGCGCACTGTTCGACTGTGGACTGGTGGAAATAGAGCGGGAAAATAACCGCATGTTCTATCGGGAAAAGAAAGAGACAATGGAGCAGGTGCTCGAGTATTGCCGGAAAACGTTGTTATAAAAAGTGCTTGCACATTAAAATTGACTATGCTATAATAAATTCCTGTCAGGACATTCCTGATGAATGGGCAGATTCCCGAGTGGCCAAAGGGGACAGACTGTAAATCTGCTGCAAATTGCTTCGGTGGTTCGAATCCACCTCTGCCCATTGTATTGTCCGGTAGGAAAGCATTGATAAGTAGCTCGTGAGTGAAAGCTTTTGAACATAGGTGGCAATACAGTTTTTTTTATAAGATGATTGCCGGCGTGGCGGAACTGGCAGACGCGCAGGACTTAAAATCCTGTTGTAGAAATACAGTACCGGTTCGATTCCGGTCGCCGGCATGAGAGAGAAACATGATGGATATCATGTTTCTTTTTTTGCGTAGTTTTCACAAAAAAATGAAGAAATCGCAGAGATCCTGGAAGAGGATATCGAAACCATCCGTCCCATCTGTGAAGTGGCGAGGGCATATGCGCCAGACTGTGAAACAGAAAGAATCTGGTCCGCTTACTGCAGGCAGTCGTCATAAAATCGTGCCTGTCCTCATAAAATGTGGATAAACCGGGGAGTCATCAGGCGGCTCCCTGTCTTGGAAAAAGAGGGAGGCCACATGGGACGGGAAAGAAATGAGCAACAAGGGAAGAACGTATTAGAACAGGAAGAAAAAAAGTCGGTGCTCGTCCGCTTTATGGAACAGCTGAATGACCCGCTGATCTTCATCCTGTTTGCGGCGGCAGCAATTTCCATAGGATTAAGAGAATATGGGGATATGGTGATCATTCTTGCTGTGGTTCTGCTAAACGCAGTCGTAGGAGTCATACAGGAGGGAAAAGCAGAGCGGGCGTTAGAGGCGTTAAAGGAAATGACGAGCCCACATGCCTGGATCAAGGATGGTGGAGAGAGAAAAGAGATACCAGCAGCAGATCTAAAGGTGGGGGATATCGTATACATAGAAGCGGGATGTCAGGTGCCGGCGGATTTAAAACTGATCGAGGCGGTGCAACTGCAAATAGAAGAATCGGCACTGACCGGCGAATCTTTTCCAATCTCTAAAAATGTGACAGAGCAGAATCAGGCATACATGACCACAAATGTCACCTATGGACGTGGCGAAGGGATCGTTACAGCAATCGGTATGGATACGGAGATCGGAAAGATCGCCAGTATGCTGCGAGGGGCAAAGACAGAGCTGACGCCACTGCAGAAACGTCTTGCCGAGCTGGGAAAGATTTTAAGTACCATAGCGGTATTTTTATGTGTTCTTTTATTTTTTATCGCGGTACTGCAGAAACGGGATATCGGAGAAATGCTGATCACTGCAATTTCACTCGCGGTAGCGGCAGTGCCGGAGGGACTTGCGGCGATCGTCACGATGGTGCTTGCATTTAGTGTATCGCGCATGGTAAAGGTTAATACGATTGTAAAAAGACTTCCAAGCGTAGAGACACTAGGGTGTGTTTCGGTGGTCTGCTCGGATAAGACCGGGACGCTGACACAGAACCGGATGACGGTAAAGGAATGTTATACCAATGGGGAAGTAAAGGAAGGAAAAATGCTTGATCAGGAGAAAGACAAGCAGTTTTTGCAGGGCTTTGTGTTATGCAATGATGCCTCGATCGAGAATGGAGCTAGAATCGGAGATCCAACAGAGCTTGCCCTTTTGCTTATGGCAGAACCCCTTGGGATCCACAGGGAACAGTTAGAGCAGAGGATGCAGCGCGTTGCGGAACTTGCATTTGATTCGGAACGAAAACGGATGACAACTCTGCATGAAGATGGAAGAGGGTGGATATCCTATACGAAAGGATCGCCGGATGAAATCATAGAACGCTGTCAATATGTACTGATCCATGGGGAAAAGCAGCCGATGACACCGGAGCGGAAGAGGCAGATTTATCAGGTGCTTTCCCGATTTACGAGCAGGGCATTGCGGGTGCTGGCACTTGGCATCAAGGAAAGCGCTGTAGACACATTTCCTAAAAGCACTACAGGTGGTATTTCCGAAAACGGACTGACGTTTGTTGGCATGGTCGGGATGGCGGATCCGATAAGACCGGAGGCGAAAGAGGCGGTGGCGGAGTTTTACCGTGCCGGGGTAAAGACCATCATGATCACCGGGGATCGGGTGGATACCGCATTTGCGATTGCAAGGGAACTTGGGATTGCGACCGACCGAAGAGAGTGCATTTCGGGGGAAGAGCTGGTGCTGCTGTCGGAAACGGAATTAAAAGACCGCTTATCCTATCTTAGAGTTTTCGCGCATGTCTCGCCGGAGCATAAAGTACGGATAGTCATGGCATGTAAACAGAACGGGGAAGTTACGGCAATGACGGGAGACGGAGTCAATGATGCACCTTCCCTCAAATCCGCAGATGTTGGTATTGCCATGGGGAAAATGGGAACCGATGTGGCAAAGAATGCAGCAGATATCGTACTGACGGATGACAATTTTGCTACGATTGCAAAAGCGATCGCACAGGGGCGTTCCATTTATGAAAATATCCGTAAGTCGGTGCTGTTTTTACTGTCCTCCAATTTTGGCGAGATCATCACGATGCTGTGCGCGATCATACTTGGATTTGCGGCTCCATTAAAATCCAGTCATATCCTGTGGATCAATCTGATCACGGACTCACTTCCGGCACTGGCTCTTGGTGTGGATGTGGAAGAAAACAAAAGCTATATGGACCGCCCGCCGAGAGGGCGAGAGGAAAGTCTTTTTGCCGGGGGCGGATGGAGCTGTACCTGTTTTTACGGGCTTTTGATCGCAGTGATCAGCACGGTGGCTTTTTTACAGCTTCCGGTGGCATTTCTGCTGCAGAGACATCTTCCGGTTTTGGTAGGGAGCATTCGGGAACTTATAGCAGATCCTGCAATGTTAAGTCGGTGTCAGACGTATGCGTTTACGGTTCTTGGCATGTCGCAGCTATTTCATGCGGTTGGGATGCGCGACATCGAGACGTCACTGTTTCGCATGAATCATTTGGGCAACCAACTGATGATAGCGGCCGTTTTTGTGGGATTTGGGTTGCAGTTTGCGGTGACGGAGATACCGGTGCTCATTTCCTTATTTGGCACCTGCAGGTTGTCTGTACTGGAATGGGTAAAACTTCTGGTATTATCTGCTATGCCGCTATTGGCGCATGAGATATTAGTAATGCTTGCTTATTCCGGAGAGCAGGAGGAAAAAACGCAAGGCTATCCGGTTCGGAAAAGTACCGAAAACAGATGGCATTAAAAAAATGCTAAGATATGGGGAAACAGGTAGACAATTTAAAATCATTTTTTTATAATCAGACAAACAACAAAAAAGCTTAAATCAATGAAATGGCTTTTGGAAACAGAAGCCGCAACGCTAAGAGGGAGTAGTAGGAAATACATCATCAACATACGCGATTGAAAAATCTGGTGATGTATACCACTCTGGTGGTTATGAGACTTTTGGCACAGGGATACAACTTGTATTTTTGTGCCGGAAGTCTCTTTTTTTGTATAGGAAATTCCTATACAGCAAAAGCAGGCAAGCCTGCCATGTCAAAATCTAGGAGGGAAAAAATGCGCGAATGTTATCAAAGAGAAGCAAGGGATGTTGTAACGGAACTGGAAAGTGATGAAAGAAGGGGACTTTCCGAGAATGAGGTAAAGAGGCGGCAGGAATGTTATGGAAGAAACGAGCTTGAGGAGGAAGAAAGAAAACCAATCTGGCGGATTTTTGCGGAGCAGTTTTTGGATGTGTTAGTGATCATTTTGCTGATTGCAGCAGCGATATCTGCGCTTTCCGGGAATCTGGAAAGCACGCTTGTGATCCTGGTCGTTCTGATCTTAAATGCTGCACTTGGAACAGCACAGACCAGAAAGGCAGAAAAATCATTAGACAGTTTAAAAGCCCTGTCATCTCCAAGTGCAAAAGTTTTGCGGGAGGGAGAGAAGACAGAGGTCATGGCATCCGAACTTGTGCCGGGGGATATTCTTTTGCTGGAGGCAGGAGATCTTGTGGCAGCGGATGCAAGGATCCTTTTTTGCTATTCTCTGCAGGTCAATGAAAGTTCGCTGACCGGGGAAGCATTGAACGTGGAAAAAACAGATATTGCATTAGAGGGCGAATGGGCACTGGCAGATCGTACAAATATGGTGTACTCGGGAAGCCTTGTCACATATGGGCGTGCAGAGGCAGTGGTGACAGCCATCGGAATGGAAACAGAAATAGGAAGGATTGCAACCCTGCTCAATCAGACAAAGGAGAAAAAAACACCACTGCAGAGATCATTAGATGAGTTTGGGAAAAAGCTCGCGTTCGCGATTTTGGCAATCTGTGTTCTGGTATTTGGGCTAAGCTTGTACCGGAAGATGCAGCTGTTAGATGCCATGATGTTTGCGGTCGCACTGGCCGTTGCGGCAATACCGGAGGCACTGGGATCGATCGTTACGATCGTTCAGGCGATCGGAACACAGAAAATGGCAAAAGAGCAGGCAATCATCAAAGATTTAAAAGCGGTGGAAACGTTAGGATGCGTTTCCGTCATCTGCTCGGATAAGACCGGAACACTGACACAGAATAAGATGTCGGTGCAGAAGATCTATGCAGATGGGGAAGTGCTTATACCGGGAGAACTGGATCTGAATAGGAAATGCCATCAATATTTTGTCTGGAATGCGGTTTTGAATAACGATGCACAGATCAGGGAAAATACAGTGCTTGGCGATCCAACGGAAGCAGCTTTGCTTGAAATGGCAGAAAAAGCCGGGGTAGACGAAGAAGAGTGGCGGAAGACGTGGCAGAGAAAGCAGGAACTGCCCTTTGATTCCGAACGGAAGCGGATGAGCAGTACCTATCAGATCGGGGAAAGAGAACTGCTTTTTACCAAAGGAGCTGTTGATGTGCTGCTTTGGCATATGACAGGCATTATGGAAGGAGAGCAGGAACGACCGATCACGGAGGAAGATAAACAAAAGATCGAAGAGCAAAACAGGACATTTTCCGAGCAGGGGCTTCGGGTATTGTGTTTTGCCTGTCGGGAGTATGAAGCGGATTGTGAGCTTACCTTAGAGCAGGAGAAAAACTTTGTATTTCTTGGACTTGCGGCAATGATGGACCCGCCAAGGGAAGAAGCGGCTACGGCCGTGGCAGAGGCAAAACAGGCGGGAATACGACCGGTTATGATCACCGGAGATCATAAGATCACAGCGACAGCGATCGCGAAACAGATCAGCATTTTTTCGGACACAGACTTAACCATGACAGGACCGGAGCTGGATGCGATCACAGATAAGGAACTTGACCAGCTTATTGAAAATATCTCGGTATTTGCGAGGGTTTCGCCGGAAAACAAGATAAGGATCGTGGAAAGCTGGCAGCGGAAAGGTGCAATCGTTTCCATGACAGGAGATGGGGTAAATGATGCACCGGCATTAAAAAAAGCAGACATTGGTGTTGCGATGGGAATGACCGGAACAGAAGTGGCAAAGGATGCGGCATCCATGATACTGGCAGACGATAATTTTGCCACGATCATAAAGGCAGTGGCGAATGGAAGAAATGTATACAAAAATATCCGCAACGCGATCCTGTTCCTTTTGTCTGGAAATATGGCAGGTATCCTGGCAGTACTTTATACATCGGTTGCGGCACTTCCGGTTCCATTTGCACCCGTGCATCTGCTGTTTATCAATCTTTTGACGGATTCTCTTCCGGCTCTTGCGATTGGCATGGAGCCAATGGAACGAGATGTCCTTCTTGAAAAGCCTAGAAATCCGAAAGAGGGGATATTGACAACGGCATTTCTGGGACGGATCTTGTGGCAGGGAACTCTGATCGCGACAGTTACCATGGGAGCGTTTTATCTTGGGCTGAGGGAGAGTGCTGCGATGGCAAGTACAATGGCATTTGCCACCTTAACACTGGCACGTCTTTTCCATGGCTTTAACTGCCGCAGCAGACATTCGATCTTTCGGCTTGGATTTTCGGGCAACTGGTACAGCCTTGGCGCATTTCTGCTTGGAGTGCTGCTCCTTGCGGCGGTAACAATGATACCGGTTTTGCGGACGCTGTTTTCCGTAGAGACGATGGGCATCGTTTGGCTTGGAATGGTCGTATTTCTTGCGGCATTGCCGACGGCGGTGATCCAGATCGGGAGAGTACTGAGGGGAAAATAAAAACACAATATTGAAAAAAATATAAATTAATGGTTGACGAAAAAAAATCTTGTGTATGATAATAGGAAAGGTAAATTGATGTACGATACAAAACACAAGAGGATTTAGAAGATGAAAATAGGGTTTGATAATGACAAGTATTTAAAAATTCAGTCGGAGCACATCAAAGAGCGGATCGGACAGTTTGGCGATAAACTGTATCTCGAATTTGGTGGAAAACTGTTTGATGATTATCATGCATCGCGTGTACTTCCGGGATTTGCTCCGGACAGTAAATTACAGATGCTCATGCAGTTATCTGATATGGCGGAGATCGTGATCGTCATCAGCGCAGCAGATATTGAAAAAAATAAGGTGCGTGGTGACCTTGGGATCACCTATGATATGGATGTGGTACGTCTGATCGGAGAGTTTGAAAAGAAAGGTCTCTATGTCGGAAGCGTGGTGATCACCCAGTTTATGGGGCAGGCCGGTGCCGTGCAGTTCCGGGAGAGACTGGAAAAAAGAGGGATCAAAGTATATCAGCACTATAAAATAGAAGGCTATCCGGCAAACATCCCGCTGATCGTCAGCGAGAATGGGTTCGGAAAGAATGACTATATCGAGACGACAAGACCGTTAGTTGTGATCACTGCACCGGGACCAGGAAGCGGAAAAATGGCGACCTGTCTGTCCCAGCTTTACCATGAGAACCTGCGCGGCACCAAGGCAGGGTATGCTAAATTTGAGACATTCCCAATCTGGAACATCCCGCTCAAACATCCGGTAAATCTGGCATATGAAGCGGCAACTGCAGACTTGAATGATGTCAATATGATCGACCCGTTCCATCTGGAAGCATATGGAGAGACTACAGTAAATTACAATCGTGATATCGAGATCTTTCCGGTCTTAAATGCAATTTTTGAAGGAATTTACGGAGAAAATACCTATTATAAATCTCCAACCGATATGGGTGTCAATATGGCAGGAAACTGTATCATTGATGATGAAGCATGCTGTGAAGCTTCGAAAATGGAGATCATAAGACGGTATTACACAGCAGTTAATAAATTGGTCAAAGAGGAAGCAAGTGAGAACGAAGTTTATAAGATTGAACTTCTGATGAAACAGGCGAAGATCTCAACAGATGACAGAAAGGTAACAGTAGCAGCGAAAAAACGTGCAGAAGAGCTTGGAGTTCCGACTGCGGCGATCGAGCTTTCTGACGGACATATCATCACTTCAAAAACATCGGATTTCCTTGGGGCATCTGCGGCATTGTTATTAAATGCAGTAAAATATCTGGCGGGGATCGAACACGATGAAAAGCTGATCCGTCCGGAAGCAATCGAACCGATCCAGGATCTGAAAGTCCGTTTTTTAGGTGGAAAAAATCCAAGACTCCATACGGATGAGGTGCTGATCGCACTGTCCCTTGCGGCGGCAACTAATGAAAATGCAAAGATGGCGTTGGAGCAGCTTCCGGCACTTCGTGGCTGTCAGGTGCATACCTCTGTGATGCTTTCGGAAGTCGATATCAAGATCTTCAAAAAACTTGGGGTAGACCTGACCAGCGAGCCGGTCAGGAGTGGGGCTTATAATGTTTTGCCTGCCTGATACCGGGCAGTGGATTCACGCTCAATCAGTCTTGCGCGGATCTGGGTACGGCAGAACGGAATATGATGCACCAGGGAATTGAGAATGACGTAGGCGCATTTCCCGAGCTCATTGCGTTCCTGTCGGATTGTCGTAAGTGGTGGATTTAAGGTGGCTGCCAGCGGGATATCATCAAAACCGACTACGCTGATATCCTCCGGGACACGGAAGCCTCTCAATCTGCACTCTGCAATGACACCGGAAGCGATCAGATCATTACCACAGATGATAGCGGTTGCGCCGGCACCAAGAAAAGCAGGCACATGGTATTTGGCACTGTCAGCCACATAATAGCCGTATGCAGTCAGCTCTTCTATAATTGTAAGACCGTGCGCACGCATACTCTCATAGTAGGCTGTCTGCCGTTCCTCAGAAACCATGGAGTGTAAGGAGCCGTTCAAAAAAGCAATCTTTTTATGTCCTAATGTATAGAGGTGGTCGACTGCGGCATCGATCCCCTCGAAGTTGTCGGTGCCGACATAGCATACATTTGGATTCTTCTTGATATAATTATCGAACAGGACGGTAGGCATGGTCGTATGCTCCAACTGCCGCATCCATTCGTCATGCAGTGCAAAACCAATCAGAAATGCACCGCAAAATCCATTCTTTAACATATAGGTATCATATTTTTCTTCCAACTGAAACGCAGGGGTAACCGGAATAACGGTAACATCCCATTTGTGACGGAATGCATTCTGCTTAAAACCGAGCACCACATCATAACCGAATTGATCCGGTGTATCATATTCCATATTCTCAACGAAAATGGCGAGTTTGCGGTTTTCAACTTTTTTTGATTTTTTTGTTGCATAGCCCATTTCCACCGCAGTATCCAATACAAGCTGTCGCAGCTCTTCACTGATATCACTTGCACCATTTAGACCTTTAGATACGGTACTGATGGAGATGCCGAGCCGGTTTGCAATGTCTTTGATGGTTGCCATAAACATATCCCCGATCTGTATAAATTACTTTTTATTATAGCGGAGAAATCACGGTTTTACAAGAAGATGCCAAATGCGGTGTCGCTTTTTCGAAAAAAAACTAAAAAACGGTGGTTAATTTACACAAAAAACGTCAAACAAAAACGTTAAATATGGCAAAAACGATATCAAAACCTGCAAATTCGTTGACAAAAAACGTTTTCAGTAATAAAATTATCACAGATACGAAAAAAAGCGAAAATGCGAAAAACGAAAGGAAGCCGGAGGAGAAAAATTGGAAGAAAAACGATTGACCAGAGGGGCAGGAATTCTTCTGGCGATTACAAGTTTACCATCTTCATATGGAATAGGAACATTGGGAGATGCGGCATTTCAGTTTGTGGATCTTTTGGTGGATTTAAAACAGCGGTACTGGCAGGTGCTTCCGGTAGGACCTACCGGATTTGGTGACAGTCCGTATCAGTCGTATTCTGCATTTGCCGGTAATCCGTATCTGATCGATCTGGATGATCTGGTTGCACAGGAACTGTTAAAGGAGGAGGAGATCCGCAGTTTCCACTGGGGTACAGATGAAAATGATATCGACTATGCATTGATTTACGAAAACCGGTATCAGGTACTTCAGATGGCATACAAAAGATTTGCTCCAACTGACGAGTACAGATATTTTGTAGAGGAAAATAAAATATGGCTGGATGAATATGCTACTTATATGGCATTGAAACACCACTTTGGTGACCGGGAATGGCAGAGCTGGGATACACCGTTTAAAGACCGGGAACCACAGGTGATCATGGAATGTCAGGAAACATTAAAAACAGAGATTTTATTTTACAAATTTTGTCAATACGAGTTTTTCAGACAGTGGGAACTTTTAAAAAATTATGCGCACAGCAGAGGAATCCTTCTGATCGGAGATGTTCCGTTTTACATAGGTGCAGACAGTGCAGATGTCTGGGCACACCGGGAATATTTCTTATTAAAGGAAGATGGCATGCCAGATGGCGTGGCGGGGACACCACCGGATCTGTTTTCTGAGGAAGGTCAGAAATGGGGAAGCCCGATCTACCATTGGAAACATATGGAAGAAGACGGATTTTCCTGGTGGGAGCAGCGGATCGCACAGCAGGCAGCAATGTTTGATGTTATTCGTCTGGATCATTTTAATGCAATTGTAAAATCATATATTGTGTCTGGCGATGCAGAAAATGGGAAAAATGGTAAGTGGAGTAAAGGACCTGGAAGAAAATTAACGGATGTGATACAGAAAGCATCCGGCGAAACACAGATCATTGTGGAGGATATGGGAACGAGATATTCCCTGCCGGGAGTCAAAAAACTGTTGAACAGGACAGGATGGCCGGGTATTAAAATCTTAATGTTTGCGTTTGAAGAGGACACCGCAAATGAGCATCTGCCACATAATTATGTGAGCAGCAATCTGGTGGTATATGCTGGAACCCATGATAATGATACGATCGTTGGCTATTTCAGAGACAAGACAGATTATGAACTGGCCTATCTTTATGAGTATCTGAATATCCGGTACAAGGAAGAAATACCGGATGCGTTGATCCGGGCGGCATATGCAAGTATTGCGGATGTGGCAGTCATCCAGATGCAGGATCTGTTAAAACTGGGAAATGAAGCCAGAATGAATGCACCGTCTACGGTTGGGAGCAACTGGCGCTGGAGACTTGGCAGGGATCATTTAAGTGAAGAACGCAGGGCATGGATCCGGACACTTGCAACCGTATACAGACGTTAATTAATTTGTTATAAGATGCCGGATAAGGCATTTTATATAGAACATTTTCAAGGGAAAAGAAAAGGAGAGGAAAAGATGAAAAAGAAAACAGTATCTTTATTACTCGTTGCAGCAATGGCAGCTACTATGATGGCTGGCTGTGGAAACAATGCGGCAGGAAACAGCACAGATAATGGCACAAGCGGGGACAACAGTGCAGCAGCACCGGCTACAGAAGCAGCTGAAGCAGCTGAAGCAGGTGACGCAGCAGATGCATCAGAGGAAGAAGCATGGGCAGGAACGATCAAAGTATGGAGCCCACAGGAAGACCAGGATACAGGATGGCTTTCCGAGCAGTGTGATGCATTTAACGCAGCACATCCAAACTGGGATGTAACATTCGAATATGGTGTATGTGCAGAGGGTGATGCAAAATCAACCATAACACAGGATGTAGAGGGATCTGCTGATGTATATATGTTAGCAAACGATAATATCCCTGACTTAGTAGCAGCAAATGCACTTGCAGAGTTAGGTGGAAGCTACCTGGATTATGTAACAAGCACAAACTCAGAAACTATTACAGCTTCTGTAACATACAATGATGCAGTTGTGGCATTCCCATTCACATCAAATACATGGTTCATGTACTACGACAAGAGCGTATTCTCAGATGATGACATCAAGAGCTTAGACACTATGTTAGAGAAAGGAAAAGTTTCTTTCCCATTAAACAACTCATGGTATATTCAGGCATTTTACGCAGCAAATGGATGTACATTATTCGGTGATGGTACTGATGCAGCAGCAGGTATCGACTTCAGTGGAGATAAAGCAGTAGAGGCTACCGATTATTTAGTAGATTTAGCAGCAAATCCAAACTTCATCAATGATAAAGATGGTTCTGGTATGGCTGGTTTAAGAGACGGAAGCGTAAATGCAATCTTCTCCGGTACATGGGATGCTGAGGCTGTTAAGGAAGCATTAGGTGACAACTTTGGTGTTGCTGCACTTCCTACTGCAAACATTGGTGGAAAAGAAGGTCAGCTGAAATCCTTTATGGGTTCTAAAGCAATCGGAGTTAATCCAAACACAGAGAATATGCAGGTAGCTATGGCATTAGCAGCATATCTTGCAGGTGAGGATGCACAGAAAGCTCATTATGATATGAGAAACATCCTTCCTACTAATGTTAACATCCAGCTTGCAGATGATCCAATTGCTACAGCAGTTACTAAAGTAATGACGGATACATCTATCATGCAGCCATTAGTTTCTGAAATGGGTAACTACTGGTCACCAGCAGAAAACATGGGTAATGCGATCATCTCCGGTGAAGTAACACATGACAATGCTGCTGAGAAGACAGAGGCAATGAACACAGCAATGAACACAGACGTTGCACAGTAATAGAAATAATCTTACTACCACTCAAAATGTATGATTATGAATGATAAAATGGATTCCAAAGGGTGCCACAGGCACCCCGGAATCCTTATAAACGTTATTAAGGAGGCCCATAACGTGAAAAAGGCTGGTAAAAAAATAAACGAATTTCCAACACCCTATACAGTGACGAATGCACTGACAAAGGGAAACATAATAACCAAAATTTCCATGCTCATTATGGGCTTGGGCAATATTGCACACAGGCAGATCGGAAAAGGTATCATGTTTCTTGCAGTAGAAGCTGCTTATATTTTATTCATGATACAGTCCGGTATCTATAATTTATCTATGCTTCCTTCTCTTGGATGGAGAGAACAGGAAAAAGTCTGGAATGAAAAGAAAAGCATTTATGAATACACCGCAGGCGATCAGTCTTCCCTGATCCTTCTTTATGGTGTTGCAACTATTTATATTACTGTGATGTTCATTGTTGTATGGAGAGAAGCAGTAAAAAGTTCTTATAAATCAGAAGTGCTTGCAAAACAGGGCAGACACTTAAATACATTTGGCGAAGATATCAAGAGTTTGTTTGATCAAAATTTACATAAATTGTTATTGGCCGCTCCGATTATGGGTGTTTTGATTTTTACCATTCTTCCATTGCTTTATAATATTACGATGGCATTTACAAACTACAGTAAGGTAAATGAACATCTGGTATTATTTGACTGGGTTGGACTGGCAAATTTCAAAAAGATTTTAAACTTTGGAGACAGCATTGGAAAACAGTTCTATTCTGTACTGGCGTGGACGATCATCTGGGCAGTTTTTGCAACAGCACTTAACTATATCTTTGGTATGATCCTGGCAATCGTTATCAACCGGAAAGAGACAAAGGCAAAGGGATTTTGGAGATTTTGCTTTGTACTTTCCATTGCAGTACCGCAGTTCGTATCCTTACTGATCATGAGAAGTATGTTACAGCAGACCGGTATTGTAAATACACTGTTATTAAAATACTGCATCATTGACACAGCACTGCCGTTCTTTACAAATGCGACATGGGCAAGAGTGACGGTTATCGTCATTAACCTCTGGGTTGGTATCCCATACACGCTGCTTCAGGTAACCGGTATCTTACAGAACATTCCGGGAGAACTTTACGAAGCAGCCAAGATCGATGGTGCAAATGCAGTACAGACTTTCTTTAAGATCACACTGCCATACATGTTCTTTGTTATGACACCATATCTGATCACACAGTTTACAGGAAATATTAACAACTTTAATGTCATATTCCTTCTGTCAGGTGGAAATCCTACTCCGGTGGATGCAACGGCAGGAAAGACGGATTTGCTTGTTACCTGGCTGTATAAACTGACGGTAGACAAGAATTACTATAACTTAGGTGCCGTAATCGGTATTATGACATTTATTGTCCTTGCTATTGTTGCACTGGTAACATATCGTAATACCACATCCTACAAAGATGAGGAGGGATTCATGTAATGAGTAAGACAGTTAGTTCCGGAACCAGAATCCGTAAAAAAGTCGTAAATGTGCTGATCCACATTTTACTTGCCATACTGGCATTTATCTGGGTGTTACCGATCGTATGGGTTGTGCTTACCAGTTTTCGTGCAGAAAAAGGTTCTTATGTAACCACATTTCTCCCGAAAAGTTATACTTTTGACAATTATGTCCGGTTGTTTACAGATACCAGTATCTTAAACTTTCCGAAAATGTTTATGAATACATTTATCATTGCGATTTTTACCTGTATTATTTCAACTGTATTTGTGCTTTCCGTATCTTACTGTATGTCAAGAATGCGTTTTAAGATGAGAAAGCCGTTTATGAACGTTGCAATGATCCTGGGATTATTCCCGTCGTTCATGTCCATGATCGCAGTATACTATATTTTAAAGGCGTTAAATCTGGCAGATGGTGCAATGATCCGTGTTGCACTGATCATCGTATTTTCTGCCGGAAGTGGTGTCGGTTTCTATGTGGCAAAGGGCTTCTTTGATACCATTCCAAAGGCACTTGACGAGGCAGCAATTATTGATGGGGCAACAAGATGGCAGGTATTTACCAAGGTAACCGTGCCGCTCAGTAAACCGATCATTGTTTACACGATCTTAACTTCCTTTATGACACCATGGATCGACTTTATCTTTGGAAAAGTAATCTGCCGTGCAGATGCACAGTATTACACTGTATCGATCGGTCTTTGGAAGATGCTTGAGAAAGAGTATATCGACAGCTGGTATACCTGCTTTGCAGCCGGAGCCGTTGTTGTATCGATCCCGATCGCTATTTTGTTCCTTGTTACACAGAAATTCTATGTAGAAGGTATGAGTGGAGCAGTAAAAGGCTGATTAAAATTTGAGGGTAAAATGACTGGGTGGAAAAAGTTAAAGGTCCTTCTTTGCACAGCTACCCTGTTGGTATCTGTGGCAGGATGTGGACAGAATGTAAAAAATGAAGATCAGGCTGTGGATAATGGCGCAACAGAAACGGTGGATGCAGTGGCAGCGGATACCGAAACCGCACAAAGCGCTACCGCCTATGATTTGATGCGTGCCGTTAATACTGCGCAGGAAGAGATCATAGATGATAATTACCGCACCTGGTATGAGGTGTTTGTCTACAGTTTCTTTGACAGTGATGGAGATGGCATTGGCGATTTAAAGGGTCTTAACGAAAAAATGGATTATATCAACGATGGAGATCCTGATACCGATACTGATCTGGGCTGTAACGGGATCTGGCTGATGCCGGTTATGCCATCTACGACTTATCACAAGTATGATGTCATTGACTATAAGGCGATCGATCCGGAATATGGTACACTGGATGATTTCTCTGCGCTGGTGGAAGCATGCCATCAGAGGGGCATTGATGTGATCATCGATCTGGTGATGAATCACACTTCTTCCAAGAATGAGTGGTTTTTAAAGGCGACAGAGTATTTAAAGAGTCTGCCGGATGGTCAGACACCGGATGCATCGGTGTGTCCTTATGTCGATTATTATAATTTTGCAACAGAGGCAAAGAGCGGATATGTGGCATTAGAGGGTACGCCTTATTACTATGAGGCGCAGTTCTGGAGCGAAATGCCGGATCTGAATCTTGCCAATGAAGCAGTACGGGGAGAGTTTGAAAGTATCATAGATTTCTGGCTGGACTTAGGGGTAGACGGTTTTCGACTGGATGCCGCAAAAGAATACTATAGCGGCAGCATTGATGCCAATGTAGAGGTTTTAACCTGGTTCAACCAGATGGTAAAAGAGAAAAAAGAAGATGCTTATATCGTTGCAGAAGTGTGGAATGATATGAATACTTATGCAAAATATTATGCAAGTGGGATGGACAGCTGTTTTGACTTTGATTTTGCAGACAGCACGGGTATTATCGCCACTGCACTGAGGGATGGTAAGGCATCTTACTATGGAGGTTCACTGGAACGCGTGCAGAGTTTAATCGCAGAGTACAGCGAGAACGGGATTGATGCACCGTTTTACACGAACCATGACATGGCAAGAGGAGCAGGATATTATTCGGGCGATGACAGTGAGCAGCAGACTAAGATGGCGCAGGCAATGAACCTTTTGATGTCAGGAAGTGCATTTTTGTATTATGGCGAAGAACTTGGCATGAAAGGTTCCGGTAAGGATGAAAACAAACGTGCACCAATGTACTGGAGCGAGGATGCAGATGCCGATGGCATGTGTCACGGACCGCTTGATATGGATACGGTGAAGATGAAATATGGTTCCGCAGAGGAGCAGCAGGCGGATGGAGATTCCATCTATCCGTTTGTAAAGGAGACCATAAAACTGCGAAACCAGTATCCGGCAATCGCAAGAGGAACGGTCACATTTGAAGACACTTTGTCCGATGATGCCGTATGTGTGGTAAAAAAGACGTATCAGGATGATGAACTGGTACTGGTGTATAATCTGTCCGCAGAAGAACAGACCGTGGACGTATCGTCCCTTACAGTAAATGGCATCTCTGGTACATCTCTTGCGGTCGCAGGAGAACTTTTGACCGGAACAGATGAGGTGAAATATGACCAGGGTGTTGTAACGCTTCCGGGATATTCGGTTGTGGTATTAAAATAAGTTTTCATGGAATGATAGAGCGGGATCTGAAAGATCCAGCTCTATTATTGCGTCTGGAGGTTTGTGTTGTTGCGATGGGGCACAGGTTTTTCTTGCGATTATTGCGGAATAGGAATAAGATAAACATATTGTATTTGTTTGAAATGAGAGGATTGTGTGAAAACAAATGAAAAAACAGTGTACATATACAGAGTTATTCAAAGAAACCGTTATCTTAACAGGTGCGGTTGCGATCATTGCGGCTGCCGTGTATTTTCTCCTGGTGCCAAGCCACACATCGGTCAGCAGCATTTCAGGGTTTGGTATCGTGCTTTCTAATTTTGTGCCGCTGCCCTTGTCTGCGATCACTATGATCTTAAATGTGGTGCTTTTGATCATTGGATTTTTTACCTGTGGCAGGGAGTTTGGCGTAAAAACCGTTTATACCAGTATTGCGCTTCCGGTGTTCCTTGGACTTTTTGAAAAGATCTTTCCAGATTGCGGGTCGCTGACGGGGAGCCAGGAACTGGATGTACTCTGCTATATTCTGGTTGTGAGCGTGGGACTTAGTATTTTATTTAACAGAAATGCTTCTTCCGGCGGATTGGATATTGTGGCAAAGATCATGAATAAATATCTGCATATGGATTTAGGAAAGGCGATGTCGTTTTCCGGAATGTGTGTTGCACTTTCTGCGGCACTTGTCTATGACAAGAAAACGGTGGTGCTCAGTATTTTAGGAACTTATTTCAATGGCATTGTGCTGGATCATTTTATCTTTGATCACAACATGAAACGACGTGTCTGTATCATTACGGAAAAGGAAGAAGAACTGCGTGATTTTATCTTAAATGATCTGCACAGCGGGGCAACGATTTATGAGTCGATCGGTGCCTATAATATGCAGAAACGGAATGAAATCATCGCGATCGTCGATAAATCGGAGTATCAGAAACTGATGAATTATATCAGTCACGAAGATCCCAAAGCGTTTATCACGGTGTATACCGTGGCGGATATCCGGTATCAGCCGAAGGGATAATATTATTCTAACAAAAATTTCGCAAACTGTGCTGTGGCATCCGGGATTTCGGTATGGTAAATGACACCGAAATAGCAGTTCCCATCACTGTAGTAACCGTTTTCTTTCAGCCATTCATTGTCTGTAAGCTCGATCGCACAGGGATACTCTTCGGTTTCGCCATCATCTGTGGAATAGAGGATGGAACCTTCGTATTTGGAAAGCGTTTCATCGGAAAGGATATTCCGTAAATCTATAAATGCGCCCTGTTTGGCATAATCTAAAAATACATCTCCGGTTCCGAAAAACAGATCTTCCTCACCGGCGGCAATCATAGTGCTTAATACCTCGTAATTGGCATAGGTTTCGGTAAGATTGATCCCGGAATCGACAAACTGCAGGGAACCAAACACGGAAACGGGGTTATCTTTTCTGTCATATCCATAGGTATCTAAAAACTCGTTGAAACCATCAGAAGAGGTTGCTTCTCCGCTGCTGGTATTGATCATGATCACATTGAGTAATGGTTCCCGATAGGTAACAAAATGATGGATGACGGAACCGATGATAAGGATGGCGGCAACGCCGACAATGATGTGTAACCGGTAATAGTCCCAGATATATTGTACTTTTGCTTTGTTTGAGAGTGCTTTAAAATCTGTCTTTTTTTCCATGAATGATCTCCAAAATCTGATTCTTGATATGAGCAGTTCTATATAAGGATAACACAAAAAAATAGGGGAAAAGATTGAAATGTATAAAAAAAGAGTTCCTTTCGAAACTCTTTTTTAGAGCGGGTGATGGGAATCGAACCCACGTATCTAGCTTGGAAGGCTAGTGTTCTACCATTGAACTACACCCGCACATATAGGGTTACTTGAGATATCGAGCAGAAACATTGTTTCTGCTCAAATGCCCAGTTCCGGAATCGAACCAGAGACACGAGGATTTTCAGTCCTCTGCTCTACCAACTGAGCTAACTGGGCGTCTCACAGCAAAATTTATTTTACAGTATAAAGTTTGCTGTGTCAAGGGAAAAATTATAATTATGCAAAATTTTTATATGGCATTACATCCTGAGTATAAGCCCGGAGCACTTCGCCTACGCTCCATGCCTGTGCATAGCAGCCTCTCGGATTGTGTGGCGCATCTCCGTCAAAGATCTCGGAGATTGATCCGATGCAACCATTGTCAGTCAGGTGTGCTTTGACCGGTTCTAACATGGCAAGCATTTCACGGATGCAGGCAGGGGAGTGGTCATGCACTTTGGCATACGCACTTAAAAAGCCGCCGAGCAGAAAGCCCCAGGCAGTACCCTGATGGTAAGCCGCATCACGTTTTGGCAGAGAACCACAGTAGATGCCGTGGTAATCCGCGTGATCCGCGGAGAGGGAACGAAGTCCGCATCCGATATAGAGCTTTTCTTTTACCACAGAGACGATCTGCCTTTCCTGTTCTCTATCTAACATGGTAAAAGGAAGAGAAACTGCATAGATCTGGTTTGGACGAAGGTGGTCATCTGTGGTGTCCCCGTCTACAACATCATAGAGACAGCCCATTTCTTCCCACCAGAATTTTTCACGGAAAGAACGGCGTGTCAGGTCAGAGAGTGTACGGTACTCAATCGCAAGGGAATGATCCCCATAATGCTCAGAGAGTGTTTCCATGACCTTTAATGCATTATACCAGAGCGCATTGATCTCGACCGGTTTGCCATGGCGTGGGGTAGCAACCCAGTCGCCGACACGCACGTCCATCCAGGTGATCTGATCAAGTCCGCTTCCGGCATGGATCAGTCCGTCCTCTTCCATATAGATGCTGAAATCCGTACCGTTTCGGTATGCCGAAATGATTTCTTTTAAATGTGGGTAGATTTCTTTTTGGATAAATGAATAATTTTCCTCGGAGGAATAATACTTAAGGTATTGCCATACTGCATAAAAATACCAGAGAGAGGCATCTACCGTGTTATAGAGTGGCGGAGTGTTGTCATCCGGGAACATATTCGGAACGATCCCATGGTGCACATAGCGCGCAAACGTAAGCAGGATCTCCTGTGCCTCCTTTTTGCGGTTGGTGGCGAGCACGAGTCCGGTATAGGCGATCATGGTATCCCTGCCCCAGTCCGTAAACCATGGCAGACCCGCTAAGACCGTTTTCATACCGGTAGAACACCGATCGGCTAAGAATTGGTCGGAAGCAAGTAAAAGCTGGTTGGCAAACGTATCGGTAAAACCGGCTGTTTCATATAAATGTCTGGTATAGTTTTCCCGTTCTTTTAAAATGGCAAAAGCAGTATCCTCTGAAATATCGGAAAACGTACTTGCCGAAGGGATTAAAGAGCACAGCAGGGAAATCCGTTTTTCACTGTTGGCAGGAACGGTAATGGACAGTTCAACCGGGCAGTAGTGGCTGTCAAGCCCGTCTGTTTCCAGGTCGACTTCCGTCTGCAGCTGCATGTTTTCGTCGTAGAGCGGCGCATGCGTTTCAAAAGTGCCATCGCTGCTCTGGAACAGGATCGTGTATTCCGGCCGGCAGTCTGGGATCAGGCAGAGGGAACGCCCGAACAGATTCGACTTAAACTGTAAGGAATCCTTTGTGGAGGATGCACTGTGTTCTCTAAAATTAAAAAGCGGAACAAGTGAAAAGTCAGCCTGTAAACCATTGTTTTTAATCTCATAGGAAATGGCACAGACGTTTTCAGAAAGTTTTAATGTCATGTGTTTTTTTAATATAATGTCCCCAAATTCATAGGTGTAATGCACACTGCCGTCATAGGAAAAAGAAGTAAGATAGTTCTGTCCGTTTGCAAAGACAGTTTTTCCTTCTTTTAAATGCTGGGAAGTTTCCAGAGAATATGTGGTACCTCCAGTGTGGCAGGATTCATTTATTTTTGAAAAAATCAGATAACGCTCGGTAGGAGCATGCAGGCTGGCGATCAGGTAGCCCTGATGTGTGCGGTTGTGGGCACCGATCAGAGAACTTCCGGCATAACCGCCAATCCCATTGGTAATCGCCCATTCCCGTTTTATGCCGTCCGTAAAAGTCGGGTAGGAATCTTTGTGATATTCATAAGAGATCATATAAAAATAGTCCTTTCTGGCTGATGACAGCCAATATTTATGAAATAAAAATAAAATAGAACGAAAATTTACGAAAAACTCTTTTCTGACAATATTTTACATGATAGAATAGTAAAAATCCAGAGATTGGGCGTGCTTTTTTTCTAAAAATAGTATAAAATGAAAAAAGGCTTTTTATACAACCAAAAATCTTGAGGAAAGAGAGAGTATAAAGCAATGAAAGAGATTTTAGTGATTGTTCCAAAGAAAACCACAGGGGGAAGAAAAATTCTAAATACGGTATGGTTTATTCTTGCCTGCCTGATGTTGATCGGGGCAACTTTTTTATCACCGATCATTTTCTTTGTACCGGCGATCGGCTTTGCCGTATTATGGTATTTTCAGTCATTTCGTATGGACACAGAATGGGAATACACCTACTATGACGGAGACCTGAATTTTGCAAGGATCCGCGCCAAGAGCAGAAGAAAGAGCATCGCGCGCATCCAGATGGATGATGTGCTTGCAGTAGCACCAAGGGGAGACAGAAGTATTTACAAATATGAAAACGACTCCTCTGTTTCCTATAAAAACCTGACATCCGGAAATCCGGAGGCAAAGATCTATGCGTTGATCTGCAAGGGTGACAAGGGAATGATCCGCTATGAATTTGAGCCGGATGAGGACATGTTAGATGCAATGAGTGTTAAATACGCACGTATCGTTACCAAATAAACGACGAAGGAGAGAGGCATGTTAGAGTTAAGAAATATTTGTTACGAAGTGGAGGACAACCACGACAACAAAGAGATATTAAAGGACATCAGTCTGACGATAGATGACCATTTTGTTGCGATCACAGGACCAAACGGCGGAGGAAAATCAACGCTTGCCAAGATGATAGCAGGAATTATCAAGCCAACCAGCGGACAGATCTTACTGGATGGAGAGGATATTACGGATCTTGATATTACATCCCGTGCCAGACATGGCATCAGTTATGCATTTCAGCAGCCAGTCCATTTTAAAGGACTTACAGTAAAAGATCTGATCACGATCGCAGCGGGCAAAGAGCTGTCCGTATCGGAGATCTGCGATATTTTATCCGAGGTAGGACTTTGCGCAAGGGAATACATTGACAGAGAAATCAATGCGAGCCTTTCCGGTGGCGAGTTAAAGCGCATCGAAATCGCCATGATAACGGCAAGGGGAACCAAACTCTCCATTTTCGACGAGCCGGAAGCGGGGATCGACTTATGGAGTTTTAATAGTCTGATCCGTGTTTTTGAAAAGATGCGTGATGAGATCCAGGGAACCATCCTGATCATTTCCCATCAGGAACGTATCTTAGATATTGCAGACAAGATCGTTGTTATTGCAGATGGCAGGATCAAGACGATCGGTACCAGAGAGCAGGTATTACCGGAATTGCTGCATACAGCGGAGACATGCCAGACACTTGTGGACAAGGCATAAGAGAGCAGAGAAAGGAATTTGTCGCGATGGATTTAATACAGAAAAACTTATTAGAGCAGGTAGCAGGACTGCATGAGATACCGGAGGGTGCGTACAATATCCGATCCAACGGAGAGAAACTCGCCAGAAATACAACTGCCAATATCGATATCGTTTCAAAGACAGATAAGGATGGCATCGATATCATCATTAAACCGGGCACGGTAAACGAGAGTGTCCATATTCCGGTTTTACTGAGCAGGAGTGGCTTTCAGGATATGGTATACAACGATTTTTATATTGGAGAAGGTGCAGACGTAACGATTGTTGCCGGGTGTGGAATTCACAACTGTGGTGTAGATACATCAAAGCACGATGGTATCCATACTTTTTATATTGAAAAAGGTGCGAAGGTGCGCTACATTGAACGCCATTATGGAGAGGGCGATGGCAATGGAGAAAATATCATGAATCCGCAGACCATTGTTCACTTAAAAGAAGGAGCGCATATGGAGATGGAAACCACCCAGATCAAGGGCATTGATTCTACGGTAAGGATCACAAGAGGTGATCTGGCAGAGGGCGCATCCTTAGAGATCCGTGAAAAGATCATGACACACGGAAAACAGTATGCAAAGACTGATTTTGCAGTGGATTTAAACGGAGATGATTCCAGTGTCAACCTGATCTCAAGATCGGTGGCAAAGGGAAGTTCCAGGCAGGAATTTTTCTCCATCATCAACGGAAATGGAGCATGCGCCGGACACAGCGAATGTGATGCGATCATTATGGATCATGCCTGTGTGACGGCAAGCCCACAGCTGACGGCAAATAATATTGATGCAAACCTGATCCACGAAGCAGCAATCGGAAAGATTGCAGGAGAACAGCTCATTAAATTAATGACACTTGGATTAACCGAAAAAGAGGCAGAAGAACAGATTATCAATGGATTTTTGAAGTAAAAATGGTATCCGGAAGCACTGACTTTCGGATACCATTTTCCATGCGTTAAGATTTTTTTGGAGATGGGGTTGTAAGAAAAGAAATACGACCCGGCTGATTGTACTCCTGCTCAGCAGGTACATCCGGTCTGGTATTATGAGAAGGCATGGCAGATTGCTTCATACACTCCGGACAGATCGTGCCAAAAGTAACCGGTTTGCCACAGATCTTGCAGTGGACATCCATGATACCTTTGACCGGTGTTCCTTCTTTGTACTCGATACGACCTTCCTGAATCCACTTTTTGACTTTACGTATCGGGATATGGAAGTCATATGCAACATCGTATTCGGTGACATCATTTGCGCGGATGTAATCCCGGACTCTTCGGAAAAGATCTTCTTCTTCACATTGGGGGCACACGGATTTTTCGTAGCTCAATGCCATGGGTCTGCCACAGACTTCGCAGTACTTATAGTTTTCAAATAGATTAGCTTGTTCCATGTGATTACCTCCAGTACAAAATTCTCTTTTTTTATTATAGCACGAAGTGTTAAGAAAAGGAAATATTTTCTTACAGTTTTGCAAAATGTATAGACGAAAGGAGGCTTTTTGTGAAATTTTTTCATTTATCAGATCTGCATATTGGAAAACAACTGCATCGCTACAGTCTGGCGGAGGATCAACGCCATATTTTAAGTCAGATCGTTGAGCTTGCACGCAGCGAGCAGCCGGATGCGATCTTAATCGCAGGAGACATTTATGATGTTTCAGTTCCGTCCGCAGAAGCGGTGAGTCTGTTTGATTATTTCCTGTCTGCACTCTGTGCGATCACGCCACAGATTCCAATTTTACTGATCGCCGGAAATCATGACAGCGCGAGGCGGATTGATTTTGCAAGCAGTATTCTGGAAAAACATCAGGTGTACATTGCCGGGCTGCCCCCGATGCATCAGGAGGAGAAGATCCACCGGGTTACCCTGCAGGATGAATATGGGAAAGTAGATTTTTATTTGCTTCCTTTTGTGAAACCATCATATGTAAAAGGAATATTTGAAGAAGAGATCAAAGGCTATGACATGGCGGTAAGAAAACTGATCGAGAGGGAAGAGATTGATATTTCCAGGCGAAATGTGATTCTGACACACCAGTTTTATACGGCATCCGGAGTGGAACCGCAGACCTGTGATTCGGAGATTGCGGTTGTGGGTGGCATTGAAAATGTGGACATTGCAGCACTGGAACCATTTGATTATGCGGCACTCGGGCATATCCACAGGGCACAGAAGATGGGAAATGCCAAAAACCGGTACTGTGGAACCCCGCTTGCGTATTCCGTCAGTGAAGCGGGCGAGGAGAAAAGCGTTACGGTAGTGACCCTGAAAGAAAAGGGAAGCGAACCGGAGATCATGACTCTTCCGCTTATGCCGCTCCGCAAAGTGCGCAAACTGACCGGAAACCTTGAGACGATATTAGATCAGGCAACCGAAGAGATGCGAGAAGATTATGTCAGCATCACATTGACAGACGAGGTCGAGGCATATCAGCCGAAAGAACAGCTTGAGGAAAAATTTGATCATATCTTAGAGATCAGGATCGATAATGCGAGAACCAGAAAACTGATGGAACTTACGGAACAGAAAGTGGAAGATTTAAATCCTTATGAGGCATTCTGTGCATTTTTCCTTGAAATGAACCAGAGGGAGATGACAGAGGAAGAGGATAAGATCTTGCAATCCGTACTGTTAGAACAAAACGGGGGAAAAGTAGAAGAATGAAACCATGGAAGCTGACAATGAGTGCCTTTGGTTCCTATGCGGATGAGACGACCATTGATTTTTCCAAACAGGAGCAGGGGATATTTCTGATCACAGGAGACACAGGGGCAGGAAAGACCACGATATTTGATGCAATGATGTACGCGCTCTACAATCAGACCAGTGGCGGAGAGCGCGATGGCAATATGATGCGAAGCCAGTATGCAAAAGATACGGTGGAAACTTATGTGATATTTCAGTTTTCCTATGCCGGGAAAATGTATACGATCCGCAGAAATCCGGAGTATGTGGTAAAAAGACAGTTAAAAAAAGGCACGTTAAAAGACCGCAAGGTGGCAGGAGCAGTGGAGCTTACGATGCCGGATGGCACGGTTTTCCCGGAGAAAAAGAGTGGAACAGATGCAAAAATTTTAGAGATCGTCGGGCTGGATGCGGCACAGTTTACGCAGACGGTCATGATCGCGCAGGGCGAATTTTTAAAACTGCTTTATACAAGATCCGAAGACCGGAAAAAGATTTTTGGCAAGCTGTTTCACACTGAGTCCTATTGGAGGATCCAGGAATCCCTGAAACGAAAAAAAGGGGAGATGGAGGATCTGCTTTTGGAAAATGAGAGAGCATTTGCGCAGGAGCAGGGCAGGATCATTTACCCGGAAGAACTGTCAGAGGAAGAGCGCGCTGCTATTTCTCTGGAAGAACTGGTAAACTGGGATCGGGCAAAGGAAAAAGAATTAAACGAACAGAAAGCAAAAAAGCAGCAGGCGTTAGATGCAGTCCGCCGTATCATCACGCAGGCGGAGACGGAGAACCGTCTGTTTGACCGTTTGGATGAGGCATTGGAGCGGCAGGTGCAGCTAAAGGAAAAAGAGCCGGAAGAGGAAACAAGAAAACAGCGGATCGCGGCTGCAAAACGGGCAGCTAAAGTGCTGGTGGCAGAAGAAAAACTGTCAGAAAAACAGAGACAGAAAAAGGCATCCGAAGCGGAGATCAAGCGGCTGTCAGAGTGGCTTTTGCAGGAACGAATAGAATACCAGAAAATGGAAAACCTGTTAAAGGAAGAGGAAGAAGCCTTTCAGAAGAAACAGAAAGAGGAAGAACGCACACTGCATCGTCTGGAGGAGAGTCTGCCGGAGTATGAGAAACTGACAGCAGCCAGAAGAAAAGAGCAGGAAGCGAAGGTACATTACAGGCAAGCGAAAGAACAGTTCGCGCGAATGCTTGCATGGAAATTTGCGCAGATTAAAAAGAACGAAGAGACGTGTAAAAACCTTGAGGCAGAAGTAAAGGGCTGCGAGGAAAATCAGATGGCATGTCACAAGGAAACTGTGGAGGCGCAAAACGAATACGACCGGATGTATGAGGCACTGATCCGCACACAGGCGGGCAGAATGGCAGAAAGTCTTACAGACGGAATGCCCTGTCCGGTCTGCGGTTCCCTGTCGCATCCGAAACCGGCGCGTTTGCCGGAGGGCGCAGTCAGCGAAGCAGATGTAAAACAGGCAAAGGAAAAGCGAAATGCTGCCGAAGAAAAAAGGGACCGGGCAACTGAACTTTTAAATCAGAAACGGGAAGCGTATCAGGAGAAATGCCATGTATTAAAGCAGCAGAAAACAGATTTTGCACGGGAAGCAGACTGTGCAGCGGATCTGTATGTGCCGGAAGTTACGCTGCCTGCGATGGAACCGGAGCCGATTGAAAAACTGACCGTAAAAGAGAGGGCACGTGATGTGGAAATCTGCCAGAAAGAAGCAGGGAACATAAGAAATGGTCTTACTTTTGATACGGAAACAGAGGCGAGGGAGCAGATCGAAAAGATCCGTTCCATGCTGACAGAGGAGACCAGAGCGATCGAAGAGAAGCGACAAAACCAGTCAGTGACAGAAAAAAAAATCACGCAGGCAGAGGGACAACGGAAACAGGAAGAAAACCTACAAGAACAGTTAGAAAAAGAGGAACAACACGCAGAAGAAGCGTTTGCGTTGGCTTTAAGTGCAGCAGGTTTTTCTGACCGGACGGAATATGAACAGGCAAAAATAAAAGAGCAGGAACTTGACGAACTGGAAAAACGGAGTGTAAATTATCAGAAAGAGATGGACGATAATCGTACTGTCATTCAAAAATATAAAGAGGACACGAAAGGCAAACAGCGCGTTGATATTTCCACGCAGAGGGAGCAGGAGCAGCAGATTTTCAGTGACATTGAAGCAGTGCAGCAGCAGGCCAGTGTCCTGTATAACGCGCGCGTGACCAATGAAGCAGTGCTAAAGCAAAACGAAAGTTATCTGCAAAAGAGGGCTGCTTTAAGAGAACAAAATGCGGTGATCAAAAGTCTTTCGGATACAGCAAACGGAAGGCTCAGCCAGTCTGCCAAAATGGATTTTGAAACGTATGTGCAGAGACATTATTTTGAGCAGATCATAACAGAAGCGAATAAAAGACTTCTTATTATGAGTCATGAACAGTTTCTGTTAAAATTAAAAGGGACAGGGAATACCGGAAAAAGGTCAAATGAAGGACTGGATCTGGCGGTTTACAGTCTGATCACTAACAGTGAGCGTGATATCAAGACACTGTCCGGTGGAGAGTCCTTTCTGGCAGCACTTGCCATGGCACTCGGGCTGGCAGATATCGTGGCGAGAAATGCCGGAGCCATCCGTATGGATATGATGTTTATTGACGAGGGATTTGGCTCGCTTGATATGCAGGCGAGAACGCAGGCGATCAAAGTATTACATGAGCTGGCAGGCAATCACAGGATGATCGGGATTATTTCTCACGTGACAGAGCTGAAAGAACAGATCGACCGGAAACTCATTGTCACGAGGACGGAGCGGGGCAGCAAAGTCGCATGGAGTGAGGAAAACTGAGAAATGGAAGAAACGAGGAACAGGTAGTTATGGAACAGAAGGATTTGGCAATCGGTGTATTTGATTCAGGAGTGGGTGGCATCAGTGTTTTGAGAGAACTTGTGGCACTTATGCCGCAGGAAAACTATATCTATTTTGGCGATTCAAAAAATGCACCTTACGGGACAAAAACACTGGAAGAAGTGCAGAAGCTGACAATGGCAGATGCGGCATATTTAAGGGAACAGGGCATAAAGGCACTGGTCGTGGCATGCAATACGGCGACAAGTGCGGCGATCGATCTGCTTCGGGAGACCTATCAGGACATTCCGGTGATCGGGATCGAACCGGCATTAAAACCGGCAGTGCAGATGGGAGAGCATCCGAGGGTACTTGTGATGGCGACGCCGATGACGCTGCGCGAGGAAAAATTTCATCATCTGATGGAACAGCATCGCACAGAGGCGGAGATCCTGTCACTTCCCTGCCCGGGACTGGTGGAGTTTGTGGAGCGAGGGGAACTGGATGGGGCAGAGTTAGAACAGTTTTTAAAAGAACTGTTTCGTGCATATCGGTCCGATCCGGTGGATGGAGTCGTGTTGGGCTGTACGCACTATCCGCTCGTGAAAGAAATGATCCAGAACGCACTGGGAGAAAATGTGAAGGTATTTGACGGGGGAGCGGGAACTGCTCGTGAAACCAGAAGAAGATTACAGGAGAAAAACTTGTTGAAACCAGAGAAAACAAAAGGAAACGTAAAGTTTGAAAACAGCCTTGGAACCCCGGAAATACTGGAACTTAGCCGTTATCTTTTGGTTCATAAACCAAATCCTAAAAAAATCTAAAGAAAATATAAACGGAAAAATAGAATTTTTATAATTCTTTTTTTAAATCGACACATTTTGGACATATTTTTTGCGTATACTTAAACCATCGAAAGGAGATAACAACATCTACCCAGGCAGTTGTTAATCAAAGGCGACATAGAATAAAGGCTGTGTGCCAGAGACTTCTTTCGACGCAATTTCCTTTATATAGATTAACATTTTCATAACTAAACTCCTCGGAGAAACCCCGGAACAGCGATGTTTCCGGGGTTTCTTCATTCTATAAAAATATTATGTATCCGGTAACGGGGCTGTCGTTTTTAAAATATCCTGCCATGGATCGGTTTGGATTATAACAAATTGTATATCATACTTTCCCGTGGAAAAAATCTCATTATGATTTCGAGGAAAATCCGAGAATTTTAAAAAGCGTTTCTGGAAGGATGTGATCTGTCTTTTCGTTAAAAAGACAGGGCAAATGATATTTTTCAAAAAGTGACAGCCCTGTCTTAGATTGGATATGTAAAAAGTCTATTTACTACACAAATATGTTATGATAAAATAAAAATGAACAACCGATTGCGCAAAAAGAGAGCAACGGAACCTATTTTGTATCAAAATGAGGAGAAACAAAGAGAATGGGGAAAAAGTTTTACAAAAAGCTGCTGGCACTTGGGATTAGTGTAAGCTTATCTGTCACAGCACTGGCAGGATGTGGCACAAAGGGTGCAGAAGAGACGGCAAAAACCGGAGAAACAGAAACCGCGACAGAAGTACAGGAAGTTGCAGATACGGAAAAGGATACGGATACCGAACCGGTTATAGAACAAATGACATTTCCATTGCCGGACGGACCGGAGGAAGCGGAGATTTATGTTGAGCCGGTCGAAGGGATCTCAGATGATTTTATTCGCGGTATGGATGCCTCTGCGGTGCTTTCCGTCGAGAACAGCGGAGCAACTTATTACAATTATGACGGGGAAGAGCAGGATGTCTTTATGACACTGGCACAGTCAGGAGTAAATTACATCAGACTGCGTGTATGGAATGATCCGTATGATGTAGACGGTAACGGATACGGTGGTGGAAACAATGATGTGCCAACGGCGATCACACTTGGAAAACGTGCGACACAGTATGGCATGAAGGTGTGCGTTGATTTCCATTATTCTGATTTCTGGGCAGACCCGAAACGTCAGCACGCGCCAAAGGCATGGGAAGGCTTAAGTGTCGAAGAAAAATGTACTGCATTATATAACTTTACCAAAGACAGCCTGACACAGATGTTGGAGGCAGGTATCGACGTTGGAATGGTGCAGGTTGGAAATGAGATCAACAATGGTATGGCGGGCGAAGAAGACGTAAGTGCAGTGATGAACCTGATCCGTGCGGGGAGTCGTGCCGTCCGTGAAGTGGCAGAGAACTATCAGAAAGACATTCAGGTAGCTGTGCACTATACCAATATCGAGGATAATGAGGAAGTAGACACGATGGCTGCAAATCTTGCAGATGCCGGCGTGGATTATGACCTGTTTGGACTGTCCTACTATCCGTTCTGGGATGGTACCAATGAAAATATGCAGAACGTTGCAAGAAATATTGAAGAGAAATACGGGAAAAAAGTTTATATTGCAGAGACATCATATTGCTATACCTCCGAGGATGGAGACGGCTTTGATAACAGTTTAAAAGGTACGGACGACCTTGTAGATGGTTATGCGGCGACTGTACAGAGTCAGGCAACGATGATCCGGGATATCTGCGCCGCAGCAAATGAAGCAGATGTACTTGGTGTCTTTTACTGGGAAGGAACCTGGATTCCGGTTGGTGAAAAAACAGCCGACAATTCTGCCTTATGGGAGAAATATGGAAGCGGCTGGGCAAGCAGTTATTCTGCAGACTACGACCCGGATGATGCAGGACTTTATTATGGAGGCTGTTCCTGGGATAATCAGGCAATGTTTGATTTTACCGGACATCCGCTTGCTTCTTTAAATGTATTCAAATATTTAAAATATGGTGCAACTGCACCACTTGCAGTAGACTTTATCCCGGAAGTTTCCGTGACCTGTGATGTGGGTGGCGAGGTTACACTGCCACAGCAGATCGAGATTGTTTACAATGACCGTTCTGCAAATAAGCAGGCGGATGTGACCTGGGATGAGTCACAGATCGCAGCGATCAATACCGAAAAAGCAGGAAGCTATGAGGTGACCGGTACGCTGGAAGATGGAACAGAAGTTACCGCACATGTGGAAGTTGAGATGGTAAACTATGTGTTAAACCCGAGTTTTGAAGAGGAAGATACTTCCATGTGGAACATTTCCTATACTGGGGAAAACAATCCAACTGATTTTCAGAATAAGGCAGATGATGCCTATACAGGTGATATCGCGTTCCATTTCTGGTCCGGAGATTCCGATATGGAGTTTTCTATTGAACAGGAATTTACCGATTTAGAGCCGGGTATCTATCAGTTGTCCGTTTTTGCACAGGGCGGTGATATGGCAGACGATGCCGAGATGGAATTATATGCAGTCAGCGGTGGCGATGAAATGAAAACACCATTTATGGTAACCACCTATGCAGATTGGCAGAACCCAAAAGTTTCCGGAATCAAAGTCACAGATGGCAGCCTTAAAATTGGTGTGCGTATCAAATGTAATGTGAAGAGCTGGGGAACCGTAGACGACTTTACATTAAATCGGATATCGGATATAGAATAGGAAGTACATATTTTACACCGATGATCGCAACTCCGAGTACGACTAAGATCACACCGGTGATCTGATTGAGCAGTTTTGCAGGAGCTTTATTGGCGAGCACAGCGGCAAGCCGGGCAAAAAGCAGGGTGCTGATCACACAGAGGAGCAGTACTGTAAGGTTTGGCATGCCTCCGATGGCAAAATGGCTGGCAGCACCGGTAAATGCGGTAAAGGTCATGATAAAAACACTGGTACCGACCGCAGTTTTTAGTTCATAGCCCAAAACGGTGGTAAGTATCAAAAGCATCATCATACCGCCGCCGGCACCGACAAAACCGCAGATACAGCCAATGATGGTGCCACAGCCGATCGATTGTAAGATACGTTTCTTCGGATCAGTGGCAGCCATGGCTTCCTTGGTTGTCATAACAGGTTTTGCGATAAATTTGATCCCGAGTAGCAGTGTCATAAAGGTGGAAAATCCGCCCATTGTCGTGCTTGGGATAAAACTGGCCAGATAGCTTGCAATAAAAGTAAAGATCATGACGGTGAACATCATAACGAGCCCATTTTTGATGTCCAGATTTTTATTTTTTCCATAGGTGTAAGCAGAAACAGCACTTGCCAGAACGTCACTGGCAAGTGCGATTCCTATCGCCTGATAAGGTTCCATGTCAAGAAATGCGATCAGCATAGGGCTGATAACAGCGGCGGCACTCATGCCGGCAAATCCTGTTCCAAGTCCGGCACCAAGTCCGGCAAGCAGGCATACAAAAAATGTGAGCATAATCGAAAGTCCTTTCTTTTTTTCAAGTAGTATAGGTCACGTGAAAAGCTTTGTCAAACGAAAACCAGTTTAATCCGCTTGCGAAATACTTTTTTTCCTTATATAATAGGGGGACGGAGCAAAACGAGAACCTAAGTCGAAAAGAGATTTATCATAGATGATTTTAAAGAAACAAATTCCAAAAGATTTTTATAAATTATTCCGCACGAAGAACCGGGATGCGTACATGCAGTTTCTGGTGGCACTTTATGAGGAAAATAACGAAGTATATGCCTCCCTCGGGCTTACAACAGAGGAATGCAGAGCCATCATAGAGAATTCTATCCAGCGGATGGACATTGTCTGGGAAGAAGAGGAATTAGAAGAGGAAGAAGAGTTTGATACGTTATTTTCCAGTATGTCTCCTTCCGGGATACTAAACCGGTTAATCCGGTGGGGATGGCTCAAAAGCGATTTTGATGAGAAACTCAACACAGATGTGATCTCCTTTCCGGAGTACAGCCAGTTGTATGCTGAGTTATTTCAGAAATTGCAGAGTGAGGATGATGGTAAAGAGAGGGAAAGTATCCTCTCTATTTATAGTGCGTTATTTACCTATCATTCAGATGTAGAGAAAAATAATGACATCTTAAAAAGTGCATTGCGCACCTCAAAAAATCTGGGGCAGCTCCTTTCCAACATGCAGGATGGGATGCGCTCTTATTTTGATGAACTTTCCAATCAGAAAAATTTTATCGGCATACAGGAAGTGTTAGTGGAGGAGATCAACAACAGCGACAGCCGGAAGTATGCCATTTTAACAACGACGGACAGTTTTTACCGTTACAAGGAAGCGGTAAAAGAGCTGATCAGCCAGATCTTAAATGAAAATGAGACCAAACGAGAAAGGCTGATGCGGGAAAAACAGCAGCTGGAGGTGGGCTCTCTTGCAGCAAGGAGACTGCAGTACAGCTTGGAATATTGCGAGGATGCCAGCCGGATCGTATATCGGGTAGAGCGTGAATTTGACCTCGTAGAGCGGAAATACAATAAACTGATCGAGCAGAAGACCATATTTGCGAAGCGGGCACTGGCGCGTATCCATTATATTTTGCAGGAGGGCGCAGGAGAAGAAGATAACACGGTGAAGTTTATCAATCTGTTAGACCGCAGTGACAAGAGAGAGCAGATCTTAGAGGAAATGCGTGACCGTATCCATCTTACCTCACAGTTTAAAAATATCACCGATGGCAGCTTTTCAGCGAGAAGGGACCGCGGAGACAATGAGTTTACGCCGGTTGTGTTAGAAACAGAGGAGAGCGCGGGAAAACAGGTCATGACAGATTTCGTCCCAAAACCGCTCTATACCAGAAAACAGCTGGCAGAATTTCGTAACCGGAATATGCAAAATGGCAGCTTTATGGCGACGGAAGATACGGTGCAGTCGGTAGAGGATCTGGAGAAACTGCTGTTTTTATGGCAGGAAGAGACCGAGGACAGGCTGGGTGAAGATACGGTTTGTGTAGATGGTGAGATCAGAGGAAAGGATGGATTTACCTATTCGAAACTTGTGATCGGCACAGAGAATACCACAGAGTAAACGATATCGGAAGAAATGAGTTAAGAGCAGGAATGGAGTAAGTATGTTTGAATATATGGAAAATGTTTCACAGAGTGAAGCAGAAAATATCAGAAAAACGATACAGGATCTGTTCAGACAGACCTGTATTTTACAGGTAAAGTGTGACCCTGTGACCCTGATCCAGAGAGATAATCCAAGATATCAGGTCTGCCTTAGAAACCGTGAATTTATTGCAGATTATCTTGCAGTGTTAGACTGTGAACTGGTGCACGACCCACAGGAGCATATCTTTCGCATTGCGGGAGAGGGCGTCATGACCGAGCGCATGAGCCTTACGACAACAAAACTGGTGATCTTACTAAAAATGATCTACCGCGACAAGATCATGGGAGAGGGACTGCATGCCACGACCACGAACCTTGCAGAGATCAGGGAATACGGCAAAAATACCAACCTGATCACCAGACGATTGACTTTGCAGGAGTGGCAGGATGCCCTTATGGTGATGAAGACACATCAGATGATCGAACTTCCGGGAGCGATCGGAAATTTGGAGGATGATACCCCAATATATATTTACAGCACCGTGAATATCTTTTGTTCTGCGATGGACATCAGTGAATTGGTACGGAAATATCAGACGGAGGAAAATCAGTGAGTCAGAATAAGAAAATTTTTACCAGGATGTGCCTGAACAACTGGGGTGGAATCAATCACAAAGTGTTGGAATTTCACGAATATGTCAATCTGTTCAGCGGAAAGAGCGGTTCTGGGAAATCGACTGTGATGGATGCAATCCAGGTTATTTTATATGGTAGTTTCAGTCCGAGTTTTTTAAATAAAGCGGCGGATGATGCAAAAAACAGAAGAAGTGTGTTGAGCTATTTAAGGGGCGAGCAGAAGGATGGTTCTGCCAATCGTGCCGATTGCGATTTCTGTTCGGTCATTGCACTTGAGATCGAAGATATGGGAACGCATATCGTGACCTGTGTGGGAATCGCATTTGAAGTGCGCAAAAATGATTCCGAGATCAAAAAATTTGCATATTTCAGTCATTCCGGGAAAATGCCGGAGCCGGGTTATATGACAGAGGACGGGTTCTGCTACTCCAATCAGGATATCAGAAATCTGATCAATCAGAGAGCGAAGTCTTCGGACAATCGAGGCAAGGGAGAGGTAAATCGCATTTACGCATCCAAGGAGGCTTATCTTGGAATGTTATATGATGTGATCTTAGGGTATCTCGATCCAAACCGTTTTATTACAATGGAAAAAAGTGCCATTGCTCTGAAAATGACTAACGGTACCGGACAGTTTATCCGCGATTATATGTTCCCGAAGAGTACAGCAGATACGATCGAGACGATCAGTGAGCAGCTTGACGCGTATCGTCAGATCAAAGAAAAAATCGAGGACATGAGAAACCGTATCGAACTGTTGACGGAGATCAGGGACAATGGGCAGCAGCTTGTGCAGCTTCAGACGGACATCGTACGCGCTGAGGCAATGATCCGCTGCATTGATATTGAGGATCTGAAAGCAAAGATCGCAGCGGCAGAGGACGATAAGAGCCGGATCGAAGCAGAACAGGCAGTATTGCAGCAGACGGCAGAGCAGCTTATGGAACAGAGAACACAGACCGAGCAGGAACTGATCCGTGTCAGCGCCGATCTGCAGGCAAGCGATCTCGGCAGCAAGAAGCAGCAGCTAGATGAGTTAAATGCAAGAAGCAGGATGCTCACCGACAACAGCAGACAGTGGAGAAAAGTCTTACAGGGATTAAAAAACTGGGAAGAGGATGATGTGATCACCGACTATGTAAGCAACCCGGTGTTAAATCTCATTGAGACGATCACAGAGGGAACAGTAACAGAGGAAATCTGTCAGGATCTTCATTTAAAGATCGAATCCGTAAAGCAGGAAATCGAAAACGAGCTGGAAGATTACAGTGAAAAGAAACGTGAGAACACGAAAGAGTTAAAAGAAAAACAGAGACTTGTGGATGATATGAAAAACAACCGGAAGTCTTACAGTGAAAACTTACGTTCCGCAAGAAGTGCCTTAGAGCGTAAATTAAGCGACCGCTATGGTCGTACGATCAAAGTACAGATCTTTGCCGACCTCTTTGACGTAGAGGATGAAGAGTGGAAAAATGCGATCGAGGGAAGACTTGGAAGACTTAAATTTTCCCTGATCACTGAGCCAAACTATGCAAAAGATGCGGCAGCGATCTTTCGTGACATGAAGCAGTTTGAGGAAATTGATCTGATCCATTCCAAAGCGATCGCAGACAGTATGCCGTGTCCACAGGAAAATTCGCTCTATGAGGCGGTTACGACAAAAGAGCCGTATGTGGATGATTGTCTGAAACGTTATCTGGGACATATCATAAAATGCCGCAGCATTGAAGAGTTAGAGCAGGTGAGAGATGGTGTGACACCGGATTGCTATTCCTACAGCAATTTTATTTTCCGCCATCTGAAAAAGAGAGATTACACCACAAATGCCTGCATTGGAGGAAAAGTTTCCAAGGCACGCCTTGCAGAGTATGAAACTGATGTGACACGTTTACAGAAAGAACTTGATGAAGTGAATCTGATGCTGCAGCGGTTAAAAGCGGCAAGAGATTTTGAATGTTTAAAAGGAGAGAGCAGTTATTATGTCAACCTCTCAAATGCAGAGCGAGAGCTTTCTGAGGTAAATAAAAAGAAAGCGGCACTTGAAGAGGCGATCCGCGCGTTAAAAGAGGGAAAATATAAGGAACTTGAAGAAAAAGAGCGGACCCTGAAACAGCAGATGAAGGAGATGCAGGACGCGATCAATGAAAATCAGAGTCAGATGAATGAGCAGATCCGCCGTCACGAAAAGCTTTCCGGTGCCAATGAGGAGAGAAGTGCCCAGTTAAAAGAGATGTCAGAGGGCTATGTGCCAAACGAAGCGATCGAGCGGGAGGTGCAGGAGGCATTAAAGAACCGTTCCGGACAGTCCATCAAGAATCAGAAAAATGCCGAGATCACGGTATTAAACGGACAGATTGAGGAACGCGCTGAGACTCTAAGAGCATCCAGAAACCGTTATATCTTTGCCTATCCGGCGAGCCCGTTCAACGGTTCCGAGAAGTCAAATGAAGCCTACGAAAAATTACTAGAAGAATACCAGACCGATTATGAACCGGCTTATGAAGCGGAGTTTGAAAAACAGTGTGAGTTTATCTATAAGAGTTTAAGGGAAAATGTCATTGCGACGATCCACGGAGATATTAAGGCGGCAAAACGTCATACCTATGAGATCAACCGGCTGCTCCGGGAAACAAATTTCTCCGACAGTACCTATCAGATCAAGATCGAGCCGGCGAAAAATGAGAACGGACAGTTTTTTGACATGCTGATGGCAGAGGAATTAGACAGTAAAAATCTGGACAATGCCGGTTTTGAGGGACAGATCAGTTTTGGTGAAGATGCATTTTACCAGAAGTATGAGCAGAAGATCAAACTTTTGACAGATAAGTTTATGCCTCCGCGGGAGGATGACGAACATCTGCGTGCCCAGAGGCGCAAAGAGATGGAGCAGTATGCGGATTATCGCAATTACCTGTCCTTTAGCATGTTTGAGCAGGTCACCGATGAAGAAGGCAATGTGATCCGTGAAAATTTTGTCGACGATATGGCAGGAAGAGACTCCGGAGGAGAGGGACAGAACCCGAAATACGTTGCCCTGCTTGCCGGATTTGCAATGCTTTATATGCAGCAGAATAACAGGGATTCGAAGATCAAGCTGGTACTATTAGACGAGGCATTTTCCAAGATGGATCAGGAGCGAAGTGCAGTCTGCTTAAAATACGCCAGAAAGATGGATTTACAGCTGATCGTATGTGTGCCGGATGAGAGGCTTCAGTCACTGATCCGGAATGTAGACTGTGTTTACGGCTTTCGCAGATATCAGAATCAGATATCCATGATGCACATTGACAAGGGGGATTATCTGAAACTGATGGAGGGAGAAGAAGAGTAAAATATCAGGCGGCAGACCATTTTTTGATCTGCCGTATGTATAACACAATGCCGATCACTCCGGTGATGACTTCCGCAGCGGGAAAGGCGATCCAGGTATAGACCAGTCCCAGCTTTGAAAATGCCCAGAAGATAGGAATGAGGCAGCCTAACTGCCGGATCAGGGACAACAGGGCACTGGTTTTGGCATTTCCGATCGCCTGAAAAAATACAGGAGACAACAACGAGATCACTGCCGGTAAAAAGCTGCTTCCGATGATACGGAAAGCAGGAACGCCAATACGCAGTACATCCGCCTTAGATACATTTTAAGGGAAAGTCAATCCGTTTTTACTTTGAAATAGTGGATGCAAAATTGCAGGAAGATCATTTGTGTGCTAAAATAAGGTAATTTTAGTTGAGCTAAAGAAAAGGGACTTACTATATGAAAACAGAGGAAAAGAAACAGACAATGAAAAACAGTGTGGGAAGGGCTTTTATGGCGGCATTCGGTGTAGTGCTACAGGTATACTGGATCGTTACGTTTGCGATAAAATTAAACAGTTATTATGCAGTTTTATCGACAGCAACCAGTTTTGTGGCATTGATCCTGGTGTTCCGCATTTATGGGGAAACCTATAATTCTGCCTATAAAATGTCCTGGATCGTGCTGATCCTGGCATTTCCGATCCTTGGGGTGTGTCTTTTTGTATTGTTTGGAAATGAAGGATCCACGGCAATGATCCGCCATCATCTTGCCAATATTGATACGCAGACAGACAAACTGCTAAATCAGAAACCGGACGTATTGGAGCATTTGAAAAAGGACAGACGGATCTATAATCAGTCCTGGTATCTGTGGAAGAAAGCAGGCTTTCCGGTTTATCAGAACACGGATGTCCGCTTTTATAAAGATACGTGTGAAGCTTTGGAAGCGCAGAAAGAAGAACTAAAAAAGGCGGAAAAATTTATTTTCATGGAATATCACGCCATTCAGGATTCGACTGCATGGGCAGGGATTGAAACTATTTTAAAGGAAAAGGCGGCAAGCGGCGTGGATGTCAGGGTATTTTACGATGACATGGGAAGCATAGGATTTTTAAGCAAGCCATTTGTCAAACGGCTTCAAAGTGAGGGCATCAGGTGTAAGGTGTTCAATCCGGTCATGCCGGTTTTAAATGTATTTATGAACAACCGCGACCACCGCAAGATCACGGTGATCGACGGAAAGGTCGGATTTACCGGTGGCTATAATCTGGCAGATGAATATTTTAATCTGACACATCCGTATGGACAGTGGAAAGATTCCGGGATCCGCCTGGAAGGGGAAGCAGTTCGCAGCCTGACAGTTATTTTTCTGCGGTTGTGGAGTGCATTGGAGAAAGAAAGAGAGGATCTTGGCGGATTTTTTCCGGAAGTGTCGTGTGATGCGAGTGCGCAGGGCTTTGTCCAGCCGTATTCAGACAGTCCGTTGGATGGAGAGCGCACCGGGGAAAATGTTTATCTGAACCTGATCAAGGGAGCACAGGATTATGTTTACATTACAACGCCATATCTGATCATTGACGATGAAATGAAGCGGGAACTTACGATGGCGGCAGAGCGCGGTGTGGATGTAAGGATCGTCACACCGGGAATCCCGGATAAAAAGCTGATCTACAGTGTAACCAGAAGTTATTATGCAGGGCTTGCAACCCGAGGAGTCCGTATTTACGAATACGAACCGGGTTTTATCCATGCAAAACAGTTCCTGGCAGATGGAGAAATTGCGGCGGTCGGAACGATCAATCTGGATTTCCGCAGTTTGTATCTGCATTTTGAAAATGGTTGTCTGTTCTATGACTGCCCGGCGGTCGCAGATTTAAAAACCGATTTTGACGAACTGTTTGAGATCAGCCGGGAAGTGACCGGAAAATACAGTGCAAAACAGAATGTGGCAGTCCGGGGCGTGCAGTGTATTTTAAGATTGTTCAGTCCGCTGATGTAGAAAGAGCGATGGGAGGAAAGGAAAATGTTAGAGACAAAAAATATCCGGTTACGGGATCTTATGGAGACAGATATTCCAAAAAGGATTTATTGGGAAAAAACAGAAACTGAGTGGCAACTTTGGGATGCCCCTTGGGAATATGGGGAAATGAGTGAGGAAGAGCAGGAAGCAGATCTTAAGAAATATATTGCTTCTCTGCACCGGAGGGTGGAACTTGCACGTCAGAAAAGCGAGACGGATAAGCGGTATTCGTTTGAGATAGAAACACGGAAGGAAGAAAGTTATATAGGCTGGGTAGCTTCTTATCATATAGACAATGACTATTGTTTTACGGATGTGGATGGACTGTGTGCGATCGGCATCTGTATTCCAGACAGATCGGCGCGTGGAAAAGGTTATGCTTATGAGGCATTAACTGCCTTCATTTCTTATCTGCTGGAATATGGGGAGCAGGAAATCTATCTGCAGACCTGGTCGGGAAATCACAGAATGGTGCACATCGCGGAAAAAATCGGATTTGAGGAGTGCTGTAGAAAAAAGGGCATACGTTCTGTCCGGGGAGAGGCATATGATGGTCTTACCTTTCGACTGGATCAGAAACGGTATGCCGATTTTCGAAAAAATTTATAAAAACCACACATTCGGGTTTGTCGAAGAGATGCTGACGACTCCCGCCTGCAACAGGGACATCACGTCTTCCTTGTCGGAGACCAGTCCACCTGCGATGACCGGGATCGGTGAGAGTTTGCAGATCTTTGCAACGATTTTTGGCATGAGTGCCGGGAGCACCTCAATGACATCAGGATGTGCTGCCTTGATCTGGCGGTCGATATTTTCATATGCCATTGAGTCCAGTACAAAAAGGCGCAGGATCGTAAAAAGACCCAATTCTTTGGCGTGTTTGATCAGAGCCGGTTTGGTGGTGATGATACCATCCGCACTGGTATATTTCTGGATGAAGTCAACGGCAATCTCCTTGGAACTGAGACCTGCGATCAGGTCAATATGTACCATGGCAATTTTTCCGGCAGATTTTACCGTAGAAACGATATCGGGAATACTGCAGATATCGCCGTAAAGGATAAAAATAATGCGGCAATCGCTTTGTAAACATTTCTGGAGACCGGCATCATCTTTGATGGCAACGATGATGGGAGAGTCTAAGAGAGCTTCTTTTAATTCTTTTTTCATCGGATCGATTCCTTTCACAATGATTACATACGAAGTAAGGGTGTCGCTTTCTGACACCCTTATTTTTGATAATAGAATGTTCGCGAAGCGTACATGCTATTATTATATATGAAATCCCCTCAAATAACCAGTTAAACTGCTGCAATATTTTTGGCAGCAATGATGGCAACACCAGTGCCGGCAACGTCCGGTACGATGACATCTCCGATGTGGACCGGTGCATTGACTTCAACGTCGCGGATCGCGTGTACGCAGTCAAAGATTTTGTCCTTTGGAATGTCAGATGCGGTTTTGACATTGACCATAGCGGCAACCCCGCCTTTGACACGGACGGTGGATGTGACGATACGGGTCGGGTTGGTCACTTCTTTTCTGGCATAAGCATCTCCACGCGGACAGGTATTTCCGGTAACGGAGGTCACTTCACCATTCTCTAAGGTAACACTTAAGCTGCAGCCTAAGGGGCAGCCGATACAGGTTAATTCTCTTGTGCTCATAGTAATCCCTCCAATAGATTATGCGTTTTCTTCGATTTTGATGACGATCTTGCTTAAATCCGGGTATTCGCCCAGTTTCTTCTTATCTAAGATGACCTGTTCCATTTCACCCGGAGCCATGACAGGACGTTTGCGTTTGCTGATTAAGGTATCGTCAAAGTAGGTGGCGATGCTACAGTTTTTGTAAACAGCACCAACACGGAAACGGACGGTCAAGGTATCATCCATTTCAGTCGGACGGATGTACTTTGGAACGGTATAACGGACACCGTCAACCGGCATGATCTCAACGGTTTTTACATCTTTGGCAGAACCATGTCTGATATAGGATGCTGCGTTTTTGCCGGCAACCGCTGCTTCCTGGGAAACATAGTCTACCAGGTCGTGAACGTGAAGGACGTTGCCGCAGGCAAAGACACCTTCCACGGTTGTCTCTAAGCTGTCATTTACGATAGGACCGGAAGTAACCGGATTTAAGGAAACGCCGGCACTCTTGCTCAACTCGTTTTCCGGGATCAGTCCGCAGGATAACAACAGCGTATCGCAGGTGTAACGTTCTTCGGTTCCAGGGATCGGTTTGCGGTCCGGTCCAACCTCAGCGATCGTAACAGCCTCCACACGGTTTTTGCCTTCGATATCAATGACGGTATGGCTTAATTTCAGCGGAATACCGAAATCATCCAGACACTGTACGATATTTCGTTTTAAACCGCCGGAATAAGGCATCAGTTCGGCAACGACTTTTACTTTTGCACCCTCTAAGGTCATACGTCTTGCCATGATCAGTCCGATATCACCGGAGCCTAAGATGACAACTTCACGTCCCGGCATGTAACCTTCCATGTTGACAAGACGCTGTGCAGTTCCGGCAGAGAAGATACCGGCCGGACGGTAACCCGGTATATTTAAGGCACCTCTGGAACGCTCCCTGCATCCCATTGCAAGGATGACAGCGGTTGCGGAAAGTTCAAACATGCCATCCTCACGGTTCATGGCAGTTACCTTTTTCGCAGTGGAACCATCGATGGTGCTGATGTCCATGACCATGGTGTTGATCTTGTATTCAATGCCGCGCTCTAAAACCTGTGCAACAAAACGTGCTGCGTATTCCGGGCCGGTTAATTCTTCTTTAAAGGTGTGGAGTCCAAAACCATTGTGAATACACTGATTTAAGATACCACCCAGTTCTTTGTCTCTTTCGATAATGAGAATACTCTCAATACCGTGATCTCTTGCGGATACGGCAGCAGCAAGACCAGCAGGACCACCGCCGACAATGACTAAATCGTAATGTTTCATCATGCTTTCCTCCCTCTCCTAAATTTCTTTGTTGCGTCCGATGACGATGGCACCGTTTACGCCGTTTTTCGTAATGTCATAGATGCTCATAGGAACTTCGCGCTCCAAAATCTCCATCGTACGCGGAGAACAGAAACCTGCCTGGCAGCGTCCCATTCCGGCGCGGGTACGACGTTTGACACCGTCCAGAGAACGTGCGCCCAGAGGACGATGGATGGCATCTAAGATCTCGCCCTCGGTGATCATCTCACAGCGGCAGATGATATTGCCGTAAGCAGGCTGCTCTTTGATGAGTTTGTTGCGTTCCTCTAAGGAAAGGGTATCCGGATGCAGGATGCCTTTTCGGGTCGGGATGAAGTCTGGGTTCTCGGATAAAGAGAGCATGTCGCGTACCAGAGCGGCTACCATCTCGCCGATGGCTGGTGCGGAGGAAAGTCCGGGTGATTCCACGCCGGCAACGTTGATAAATCCTTTGACATCCTCTGCCTCTCCGATGACAAAGTCACCGCCGTCCTCATGTGCACGCAGTCCGGCAAAAGAAGTGATGACCTGACGCATCGGTACATTTTTTACACTTAAGGAAGCGGTGCCTGCAAGGGAGTCAAGACCTGCCTGTGTGGTATTGACTGCTTCTTTGTCATCCACATCGACTGCAGTCGGACCGACCAGAAGATTTCCGTGTACGGTCGGAGAAACCAAAACGCCTTTTCCCATCTTGGAAGGAAGCTGGAAAACGGTGTGGCTGACATGGGTTCCGGCATCCTTGTCAAGCAGGCAGTACTCGCCTTTTCTGGCGGTAATGTGAAGTTTGCGCTCACTTAACATGTTGTTTAACTTGTCGGAATAAACACCGGCAGCGTTGATGACAACTTTTGATTCAAAAACTTCGGTCTGCTTGGTATCGGTATGTGTGGTTTCAATCTGGAAACCGGTTTTTGTTTTGCGAATGTTGTCGACGTTGGTATTTAAGAAAAAGGCAACTCCGTTTGTGTTGGCGTTTTCAGCGAATGCCATTGTCATATGGAACGGACAGACAATACCACCGGTCGGTGCATAAAGGGCACAAGTGACATCGTCGCTTAAATTTGGCTCTAACGCGATCAGTTCCTCGCGCTCTAAGATGCGAAGTCCAGGAACCCCGTTTTTCTCTCCTTTTTCTAAAAGAGTAACAAGACCGTTTCGGTCCTGATCTTTGGTACAGACAACGAGAGAACCGTTTCGTTTGAATGGAATATCAAGTTCTTTGGAAAGGTGCTCCATCAGTTCGTTTCCGCGGACATTTAATTTGGCTTTCAGGGTGCCCGGTGTGGCATCAAATCCGGCATGGATGATCGCACTGTTTGCTTTGGATGTACCGCAGCAGACATCCTCTTCCCGCTCAATGACACAGGCGTTTACCTGATATCTGGATAATTCTCTTGCGATCGCACTTCCAATGACGCCTGCCCCGATAATTGCTACATCATACATCATATGTTCTCCTTTTCTCCGTGAGACAAATGGGTAAAAAAAGAGCAAGGAAATAACACGTCCTAAGACGTTTTATTTACCTTGCTCATGTCTCTCGGTAATGATTTTTCTGTTATCTTTATTATAGCATGATAAAAATCTTTTGCAATGAGAAAAATTACCGATTTAGACAAAAGAAAGAAATTGTATAAAAGCCGCACAAAGTTGCGGTGCAGATGTTATAATAAGGAACAAATAAAAGGATAAGAAGGACAGGCATGAAAGAAAAAACGTATGTGATCACGGTAGAAGATATCCCGATCACAGTAACGAAAAAACGGATGAAACATATGTATCTTCGGATCAAAAAAGAGGATGGAAGTGTCTGCATTTCCGCACCGCATCAGCTGAGCAGGGAGCGGATCTACCGGTTTGCCGCAGAGCGGATCGACTGGATCAGGACATATCAGGAGAAATATAAAAGGGAAAGCCAGGAAAGAGGAGAAAAACCGGAACTTACCCCGGCAGAATTAAAACTTCGAAAAGAAGCCTTAAAAAGGCGTGTGGAAGAGCTGGTAAAAAAATGGGAGCCTGTGATGCAGGTTGGGGTGTCCGGGATCACGATCCGGCAGATGAAGACCAGATGGGGGTCCTGCAATGTCAGAACCTGTCATATCAATATCAATCTTGCCTTGGATGAGATGCCGGAAGCATGTCTGGAATATGTGGTAGTCCACGAGATGACACATATTTTGGAACCGAGTCATAACGCCGTGTTCTGGGGTTATATGACACAGTTTTATCCGGCGTGGAAACAGGTGCGCAGTTATTTAAACGGAAAGCACCCGGATTAAGATCAGATAAACTGGTTGGTGGCAGCATCGTATTCGTAGTCGATGGTTTTTAATTTTGCGATGATCGCCTCCTGGTCAGCCTCATAGGCTTCTGTAAAAGCAGCGAGATCAGAATAGTGGTCACGCAACTGTGTGTTGACAAAGCTTAAAAGCATAACGGGATCGTTTGGTAACTGGTCGAACATAATAGCCTCCTGTCGGATTCGATGAGATATCATCGATATATTTTCCGGTAACGGTATGCAAGTGGTAACAACTTATGTTAAAATAGCACAGGAATAATGAAAAAGCAAGCAAAGGAACAGGTACGATGGAACAAAAGATTGATAAAGAAGTTTTTGATAAATTTTTTACAGAGAGTTATTGTCCGGTAGAATATGCGACTGTGAAAAATCAGTTCGAAGAGATCGCATCGGTCGGAAATGATATTTTTACAGGAAGCTACGAGGCGAGAAATCTCAACCGGGAGAACTTTTTTCTGTATCTGACCAGCGAGGTATACTGCGATTTTGAGGCGGCTGTCTCCGAGGCAATGGATGACTTAAATCCCGAGATCTTAGATGCAGTCATGGATGTGACAGAGACCATGCCGGATGGAGATGAGATCACAGAGAAATACTGGGAGACACAGCGCGCGCTGCTCAAAGAATTTTTAGAACAGCTTTACGATGAAGTAATCTCCACATGGAGATAGCGCGAAGGAGGATGGAAACTTACAATGGCAAGATCAAATTGTGACAGTTGTGTATACAATGTCTATGATGAGGACGACGAGACCTATTACTGTGAGGTTGACATGGACGAGGATGATGCGGCACGTCTGATGCAGGGGCATTACAAGGAATGTCCTTATTATCAGCTTGACGATGAATATGCAGTGGTAAGACACCAGATGTGATGTCTTATTTTATAGAAGAAAAAGAAACAAGGAGTTATGTATGAAGAACAGAAATGGGGCACTGGATATCCTGAAATTCCTTTTTGCCGTGGAAGTGGTATTTTATCACGGTGATTTCGGGGAAAATCATTTCCGGTCAGGATATCTGGCAACGGATTTCTTTTTTATTGTGACAGGTATCCTGTTTGCACGCACCGCCATGCGCTATCAGGTGCCGGATGCGGAGATCGGAAAAGATACGGCATCATTTATGAAGCGCAAGATCTTAAATCTGATGCCGAATTATTATGTGGCATGGGTCATCTGCTTTGTGATCCGGCAGATTCACGACCAGTGCGGATTGCGCCAGAGCATGGTAAATTTTGCAAAATCTTATGGAGAATTATTGTTAGTCAGCAGCACCGGGATGAAAGACTATATGGTCAACGGACCGATGTGGTATATTTCCTCCATGCTGTTTGCACTGCTGTTACTGTATCCGCTGGCAAAAAAATTAAAAGAGAATTTTCTGTATCTGGCGGCACCGATCCTGTTTTTCTTTTTGATGGGATTTACATTTCAGAATTATGAGGCGCTCTATCAGGATAACAGATATGGCATATGTAGCGGCACAATCTTACGCGCGGTGATGATGATCTCCTTAGGATGTATCTGTTATAAGATCGGGGAAAAATTAGCGGCACATACGTTTTCCAAAGGCGAGCGTATTGCTATTTCTATGGCGGAACTTGTGATCTATCTGATGATCTTTGGATATATGGATGTGGCAGAGCGCACAAATAAGCTGTCATGGCTGCTGATCTATCTGATGGGCGCAGGTGCAGCTTTAACGTATTCCAAAGCGGGTTACCTGACAGAATATCTGGATGGAAACGTGGCAACCTTCCTTGGCGAGTACAGCTATAACTGTTATCTGGCGCATTGGGCGATGCTTCAGCTTGTGTATTCCATAACCTGGCTGACACATGCCCAGAAGGGTGTCATTTATCTGGTGGCAAGTGCGGCAAATGCACTGTTTGTCATGTATGTATCAAAAGGGCTACGCGTGGGCTGGAAAAAACTGCGTGGGCAGCGCGCGTAAAAGAATGGAAAGGATGAAAGCATGAGAAAAGATCATAAAATGGGAAGTGTAATTTTCCTTGGGATCATGACTGTGGCACTTCTTTTAAGTGGCTGTGGGACTAATAATACAGCAGCAGATACTTCGGAACCAACTCAGGCACAGACGGCTGAAAATGAGACGGAGTTTGATGTCACATCTCTGATGGAGGAGCGGACCGAGCCAAAAGAGCCAGAGCGGGAAACGGAAACACTTTTACAGGAGACAGAAGAAACGGAGCAGCCGGAGGAGGTAACCGAGACCGAGGAAATGCCGGAAACGGAAATTCCCGCAAAACCGGAAGGGGAGACGGAAGCAATGGAGCAGGAAGAAAAACAGGAGAAACCGCAGGTGACCGGTGGCGGAAAACTCGTATGTATCGATGCCGGACATCAGGGCAGGGGAAACAGTGAACAGGAGCCGATCGGTCCCGGCGCAACCGAGACCAAGGCAAAAGTGGCATCGGGAACTTCCGGTGTTGCAAGCGGACTGGCAGAATATGAACTGACCCTTCAGGTTTCTTTAAAACTGCAGCAGGAGCTTACCAACCGTGGCTATCAGGTATTGATGGTGCGCACGAGCAATGATGTGAATATCAGCAATTCGGAGCGTGCAGCGATCGCAAATGACAATCATGCGGATGCGTTTATCCGGATCCATGCAAATGGAAGTGAAAACGCAGCGGCAAACGGTGCCATGACGATCTGTCCGACCGCGGCAAATCCATATTGCTCCAATATTTACAGCAGTTCAAGAGCCCTGTCCGATGCGGTGTTGACCAGTCTTTGTGCTGCAACCGGGGCAAAAAGTGAGGGCGTATGGGAAACGGATTCCATGAGCGGGATCAACTGGTGTCAGGTGCCTGTCACGATCGTGGAGATGGGTTACATGACAAATGCAAATGAAGATGCGCTGATGGCGACAGATGATTATCAGAATAAGATCGTGACCGGAATTGCAAACGGAATTGATGTGTATTTTGCACAGTAAAAAAAGATCAGAACATCAGAAAAGGGATGCCGTAACTGGCATCCCTTTTTGGTATCGTAACGATTATTTTGTATTTTTTACTGCGGCTTCGACAAAACCTTTGAATAATGGATGTGGACGGTTTGGTCTTGATTTAAATTCCGGATGTGCCTGAGTAGCAAGGAACCATGGGTGATCCGGGATCTCGATCATTTCGACGATACGTCCGTCTGGTGAGGTACCACAGAGTTTCATGCCATTTTCGGTCAGTGCGGCACGGAAATCGTTGTTGACTTCGTAACGATGACGGTGTCTCTCGTGGATCTCTTCGGAACCGTATAATTCATATGCCTTGGAAGATTTGTCCAGAACACATGGGTAAGAACCAAGTCTTAAGGTACCACCGATGTCTTCTACACCATTCTGGTCTGGCATCAATGCGATGACCGGATGCGTGGTGTTCGGATCAAGCTCGATGCTGTGAGCATCGTTAAATCCGCAGACATGTCTTGCATATTCGATGATGGCAACCTGCATACCAAGGCAGAGACCAAGGTATGGAACGTTATGCTCTCTTGCGTATTTGGCAGCTGTGATCATACCCTCGACTCCACGGGAACCAAAACCGCCCGGAACGATGATACCAGCCATATCGCCTAAGATCTCATCGACGTTGTCCTCATTTAAGGTCTCAGAGTCTACCCAGTGAAGATCAACTGTGGCGCGCTCTGCGATACCGCCGTGTTTTAATGCTTCGACAACGGAAATGTAAGCATCATGCAGCGCAATGTATTTGCCGACCAGTGCGATCTTGACTTCCTTGTTTGGATGACGGAGCGCATCTACCATTGCTTCCCAGTCTTTTAAATCAGGATCTGGGCATTCTAAATGTAAGGCATTGCATGCAACTTTTGCGAGATTTTCTTTTTCCATGGCAAGAGGAGCTTCGTATAAGTATTCCACATCCAGGTTCTGAAGTACGTTCTGGTTTGGAACATTACAGAATAAAGCGATCTTGTCCTTTAAGCTCTGATCAAGAGGCTGCTCGGAACGGCAGACGATGATATCCGGCTGGATACCCATTCCCTGCAGCTCTTTTACACTTGCCTGGGTAGGTTTGGTCTTTAATTCACCGGATGCCTTAATATAAGGAATCAAGGTAACGTGGATCAGGATGGCATTTTCATGTCCGACTTCATGCTGGAACTGACGGATCGCCTCTAAGAATGGCTGGCTCTCAATATCTCCAACGGTTCCGCCTACTTCGATGATGGCAATATGTGTTTCATCGGAAGTGAAGTTGCGGTAGAAACGACTCTTGATCTCGTTTGTGATATGAGGGATAACCTGAACGGTACCGCCACCGAAATCTCCACGGCGTTCTTTTTGCAGAACAGACCAGTAAACTTTACCGGTTGTGACATTGGACTGTTTGGTCAGACTCTCATCGATAAAACGCTCGTAGTGACCTAAGTCGAGGTCGGTTTCTGCACCATCATCCGTTACGAAAACCTCTCCGTGCTGGATCGGGTTCATCGTTCCAGGATCGATGTTGATGTAGGGGTCAAATTTTTGCATCGTCACTTTGTATCCACGGGCTTTTAAAAGTCTTCCAAGGGAAGCTGCCGTGATACCTTTTCCGAGACCGGAAACAACGCCGCCGGTGACAAAGACGTACTTTACAGGCATAGGGTTATCCTCCTCATATAATAAGTATAAATTAATAAATAAAAAAGTTCACGTATTTTATAACCCATATAGTATACAACTAAGTATTTGCAAAATCCAGCAAAATCTAAAAAAGATAAATGGAAATTTATAAAATCTTTAGAAATAACAAGAAAAGTTCATCAAGTTCGTATTGCTTTTCATTTTTCTTTTCAATATAATAAAGTAGAAATTTGTAATAAAAGTATGATAAAATCCGGGTACAGCTTTAGGCTGCAACTGTGGAAAGGATCAATATCTTATGGACAATCAGGGACCAAATAATTACAGCAATGGAAACAACAATTACAACAACAATGGAAATAACGGAGGCAATGGTGGTGGCGGCAACGGCGGCGACGGTGGAAAGAACAACCGTAACGGCCAGTTTGTCATGGCATTTATCCTGGTGTCGTTAGTCATTTTGTTCATTATGAGTATGGTGTCAAACCAGTTCAACCAGATGAGCACGCAGGAGATTTCCTACACCGAGTTTTTACAGAAGGTGGAAGCGGATGAGATCAAATCCGTTGAAATTGGCTCGTATGAGATCACAATCACGCCGGTAACCAAAGAGGAAAATGCCAATAAACCGTACCAGATGACCTATTACTGCGGCAGGGTCGCAGATGAAGACCTGCTTCCACTGCTAAAAGAGCATAATGTCGAGATCTATGGTGTGATCCCGGATAATACTTCAACCTGGATCTACAGCATTTTAAGTTATCTGATCCCGCTCGCACTGATCTGGATTTTACTTGGCTTTTTAATGCGCCGCATGGGCGGTGGAGCAATGGGCGTAGGAAGGAGCAACGCCAAAGTATATGTAGAGAAACAGACAGGGGTTACCTTTAAGGATGTTGCAGGACAGGATGAGGCAAAAGAATCCTTACAGGAAGTGGTAGATTTCTTACACAATCCGAAAAAATATAAAGAGATCGGTGCGAAACTGCCGAAAGGTGCACTGTTAGTCGGACCTCCTGGTACCGGTAAAACTTTGCTGGCAAAGGCAGTTGCAGGTGAGGCAAAGGTACCGTTCTTCTCACTGGCAGGATCTGATTTCGTAGAGATGTTTGTCGGTGTGGGTGCATCCCGTGTCCGCGACCTGTTTAAAGAAGCGCAGAAACAGGCACCGTGTATCATCTTTATTGATGAAATCGATGCCATTGGTAAGAGCCGCGACAGCCGTTATGGTGGGAACGACGAGCGTGAGCAGACCTTAAACCAGTTACTGGCAGAGATGGACGGTTTTGATACTTCAAAAGGACTGCTGATCCTTGCAGCAACCAACCGACCGGAGGTGCTTGATAAGGCATTGCTCCGTCCGGGACGTTTTGACCGCCGGATCATCGTTGACAAACCGGATTTAAAGGGACGTCTTGAGACCTTAAAGGTTCATTCCAAGGATGTTATGATGGATGAGACGGTTGATCTGGATGCACTGGCACTTGCAACCGCAGGACTGGTAGGATCTGATCTTGCCAATATGATCAACGAGGCTGCCATCAATGCAGTAAAGAATGGCAGAAAATTTGTAAACCAGTCTGATCTGTTTGATGCGTTTGAGCTGGTTGCAGTAGGTGGAAAAGAAAAGAAAGACCGCATTATGAGCGACAAGGAGCGTAAGATCGTATCTTACCATGAGGTTGGTCATGCGATGGTCACAGCTTTACAGAAGAACACAGAGCCGGTACAGAAGATCACGATCGTGCCTCGTACCATGGGTGCGCTTGGTTATACCTTACAGACCCCGGAAGAAGAGAAATACTTACAGACCAAGGATGAACTGCTTGCCAAGATCACAACTTACATGGCAGGACGTGCGGCAGAAATGCTTGTGTTCCAGTCTGCAACAAGTGGTGCGGCAAACGATATCGAGCATGCAACCGCAATCGCAAGAGCAATGGTGACACAGTATGGTATGTCGGATAAATTTGGTATGATGTGTCTTGCAACGGTTGACAACCAGTATCTGGATAACCGTGCAGGACTGATCTGTGGCGAGGACACCGCAGCCATGATCGATGAGGAAGTCCTTTCCATCATCAACAACTGCTACAACGAGGCGATCCGTCTCCTTACCGAGAACAGGGAAGTGTTAGACCATATCTCTGAATACCTCTACGAGCATGAGACCATTACCGGAAAAGAATTTATGAAGATCTTCCGCCAGTTAAAAGGCATTGAGGAGCCGGAAGAGGAGGAAAATAAAAAGACCTTCTTCGAGCAGGCAGAGGAAGCACGCAAAAATCTGGATGAAGCCGCAAAGGGTACTTATGTGGATCATACCGTAGACGATAACACAACAGTAAATCATGATGGTGAATAATGTTTAATATTCAAGAAGAACTTAAAAAACTCCCGGATACACCGGGAGTTTATATTATGCACGATGAAAAGGATGCCATTATCTATATCGGAAAGGCGGTCAGCCTCAGAAAAAGAGTGCATCAGTATTTCCAGCCGAGCCATGATGAGGGCATCAAAAAGGCGCAGATGGTAAAGCAGATCGCACGGTTCGAATACATCATTACCGATTCAGAACTGGAGGCACTGGTCTTAGAGTGCAATCTCATCAAAGAGCACCGGCCAAAATATAATACAATGCTGCGGGATGATAAGACTTACCCGTATATCAGGGTGACCCTTGGAGAGGATTATCCAAGAGTCCTTTTTTCACGTCAGCAGAAAAAAGACAGATCACGGTATTTTGGACCATATACGAGTGCGGGGGCGGTAAAAGATACGATTGAGCTGATCAATAAACTTTACGGACTGCGCACCTGTAACCGCAATCTCCCGCGTGATACTGGCAAAGACCGTCCATGCCTGAATTATCATATCCATCAGTGCGCAGCTCCCTGCCAGGGCTATATCAGCAAGGAAGAGTACCGCAAGAAGGTGGATGCCGCCGTTGAATTTTTAAATGGCAATTATGCGCCTATTTTAAAGTCACTGGAAGAGAAGATGAACGAGGCATCCGAACAGCTTGAGTTTGAGCGTGCGATCGAGTACCGGGAGCTGCTTGGAAGCGTAAAACAGATCGCACAGAAGCAGAAGATCACGCACACCGACGGAGAGGACAAGGACATCATCGCACTGGCGGCAGACGACAGGGATGCAGTGGTGCAGGTATTCTTTATCCGTGACGGAAAGCTGATCGGAAGGGATCATTTCTATATCAAACTGGGAAATGAGGACAGCAAGAGCCAGATATTAACAACGTTTTTGAAACAGTTTTATTCCGGAACCCCATTTCTGCCAAGAGAGATCATGCTTCAGGAGGAAGTCGAAGACATCGAGGTCCTAGAGGCATGGCTGACCCAGAAACGGGGAAGCAAGGTGCACATCCGCGTGCCACAGAAAGGCATGAAAGAGAAATTAGTCGAACTGGCAAAGAAAAATGCACAGCTTGTCCTCTCTCAGGACAGGGAGAAGATGCGGCGGGAAGAGGGACGTACGATCGGTGCCTTAAAAGAGATCGAAAAGCTGTTGGGACTGGAACATCTGCAGCGGGTTGAGGCATTCGATATTTCCAATATCAATGGATTTGAAACGGTAGGTTCCATGATCGTCTATGAAAAAGGAAAGCCAAAGCGGAGCGATTACCGTAAGTTCAAGTTAAAGACTGTGACGGGACCAGATGATTACGCATCCATGTATGAGGTGCTGACCAGAAGATTTACGCATGGAATGAAAGAGCAGGAAGAACTGGCGGAAAAAGATCTGTCGGAGGAATATGGCAGTTTCACACGTTTCCCGGATCTGATCATGATGGATGGTGGACGCGGACAGGTCAATATCGCATTAAAGGTGTTGGATGAATTAAAATTAAATATTCCGGTGTCTGGTATGGTAAAGGATGATAATCACCGGACAAGAGGGTTATATTATAATAATGTAGAAATCCCGATCGACCGGAACAGTGAGGGCTTTAAACTGATCACAAGGATCCAGGATGAGGCACACCGGTTTGCAATCGAGTATCATCGTTCCTTAAGGAGCAAAGGACAGGTACATTCGGTATTAGACGACATCCCTGGCATCGGACCGGCAAGGAGAAAAGCGTTAATGCGCCGGTTCCAGTCTTTGGATGAGATCAAGGAAGCGGATGTGGAAACCTTAATGCAGACAGATACCATGAATGAGCAGGCTGCCCAGTCTGTCTATGATTTTTTTCATAAGCCGTCAGCAGTTGAAGAATAAAAGGGTTTGTGCTATATTAAGGATAACTGAATGTTACTGCGGTATGAGCAAAAAACAAAAGTGAGGAGACCAGGGTATGGATGGAGTTAGCGTATCAAAAGTAGCACAATTAATGGATTTGCACAATTTCCTGCCGGATATGGATTTAAAGGGACATCGCATCATGGTAAGTGATGTAAACAGACCGGCATTACAGCTCAGTGGATATTTTGAGCATTTTGAACAGTCGCGTGTTCAGATCATAGGAACGGTAGAATATACCTATTTACAGCAGTTAGACAGTGAAAAGAGAGAACAGATCTACCGCGAATTTATGGAGTATGATATTCCTGCTGTTATTTTCTGCAGAGATTTACAGCCGGATGCCACATTCCTTGCGATTGCAGTGGAGAAAAATTTACCAGTATTCGGAAGCAAGAGAAGCACATCAGGATTTATGGCAGAGCTGATCTACTGTCTGAGCGAACAGCTTGCGCCTTGCATCACCATTCACGGAGTTTTGGTCGATGTCTATGGTGAAGGACTTCTGATCATGGGTGAGAGCGGTATCGGAAAGAGCGAGGCAGCTCTGGAGTTAGTGCGCCGAGGTCACCGACTTGTTACCGATGATGTCGTAGAGATCCGAAAGATCAACGATCATATGCTGGTGGGAACCTCACCGGATATCACCCGGTACTTTATCGAATTAAGAGGTATCGGTATCATTGACGTTAAGACCTTGTTTGGTGTCGAGTGTGTTAAGGAGAAACAGCAGATCGACCTTGTCATCAAGTTAGAGGACTGGAAGAAGGACAATGAATATGACCGTCTTGGTCTGGAAGAGGAATACACGGAGTTCTTAGGCAACAAAGTCGTATGTCATTCACTCCCGATCCGTCCAGGACGAAATCTTGCAGTCATCTGTGAGACCGCCGCTGTCAACCACAGACAGAAAAAGATGGGATATAACGCTGCACAGGAGTTATACCGCCGTGTGCAGGAAAACCTCACCAAAAAACCGGAAGAGGATGAATAAATACAGGTTATAAAATAACATATGGAGGCATAAAAACAATGGAAAGACAGAACGCATGGGAAAAATACCCGGAAGGCAAAAAAAGAGAGGCAGTATATCAGTTTGCAGAGGACTACCGCAAATTTATATCTGACTGCAAGACAGAAAGAGAGTGCGTTACAGAGTTTGAGAAAAAGGCAGTAAAAGCCGGATTCTTAAAACTGGAAGATGTGATAGAGAAAGGAACTGCTTTAAAAGCTGGGGATAAGATCATCGCAAATAACATGGGAAAAGGAATCGCCATGTTCGTGATCGGAAAGAAACCGATCGAAGAAGGTATGAATATCTTAGGAGCACACATTGACTCCCCACGTATGGATTTAAAACAGGACCCGTTATACGAAGATACTGATTTTGCACTGTTAGATACCCATTACTATGGCGGTATCAAAAAATATCAGTGGGTTACTTTACCATTGGCATTACATGGTGTGATCGTAAAGAAAGACGGAACTGTAGTTCAGGTAAACATCGGCGACAAACCGGGCGATCCGGTATTTGGTGTGAGCGATCTTCTGATCCACCTTTCTGCAGACCAGCTTGAGAAAAAGGGTGCAAAAGTGATCGAGGGAGAAAACTTAGACCTCATCATTGGAAGCATCCCACAGGCAGAAGACAAAGACGATAAAGAAGCCGTAAAAGAAAAAGTAAAAGCAAATATCTTACGCATCTTAGAGGCAGAATATGGTGTAGAGGAAGAAGATTTCCTTTCCGCTGAGATCGAGGTTGTACCGGCAGGTGAGGCAAGAGATTACGGATTTGACCGCAGCATGATCATGGGTTACGGACATGATGACAGAGTATGTGCTTACCCATCTTTCATGGCAATGTTAGAGATGAAAGAGCCGGAATACACCAGCGTATGTCTGTTAGTAGACAAAGAGGAGATCGGAAGCGTGGGAGCAAGCGGTATGCACTCTCATTTCTTCGAGGACACCGTTGCAGAGATTATGAACGCAGCAGGAGATTACTCCGAGTTAAAGGTAAGACGTGCACTGCGCAATTCCAAAGTGCTTTCTTCTGACGTATCCGCAGCATTTGATCCAAATTATCCGTCAGTCATGACAAAACGCAATGCTGCATATTTTGGAAGAGGACTTGTGTTCAACAAATATACCGGTTCCAGAGGAAAATCCGGTTCCAATGATGCCAATGCAGAGTATGTTGGTGCACTGCGCGGTATCATGGATGCAAACGAAGTATGTTTCCAGACCGCAGAGCTTGGAAAAGTAGATCAGGGCGGCGGTGGAACCATCGCTTATATCCTGGCAAATTACGGCATGAATGTGATCGACAGCGGTGTGGCAGTATTGAACATGCACGCTCCATGGGAGATCATCAGCAAAGTTGACCTGTATGAGGCATTCCGCGGATATGTCGTATTCTTAGAGGCAACATTATAAAAAATAAAACGTATCGCACAGATCAGTACAGAAACAGAGGTTAGAATGACAGAACAGTTTTTAAACGAACTAAAAAAAATCGTGAGAGACGACCACATTTTAGAGAAAGAACCGATGAAAAAACACACGACATTTCGTGTGGGAGGTCCTGCTGATGTGCTGATCCAACCGGATACAGAAGAATTAAAAAAAGTCATCAGACTATGTGCACAGCAGGGGGAACCCTGCTGTGTGATCGGAAATGGAAGTAATCTTTTAATTGGAGATAAGGGCATCCGGGGTCTTGTGATCGAGATGCTCTCCGTCAAAGATGCGATCGAGATAAACGGAGACACCATCCGGGCCGGGGCAGGGATGTTATTGTCAAAGACCGCAATGGAAGCAGCGAAAGCAGGGCTTTCCGGTATGGAATTTGCAGCCGGGATCCCGGGAACCATAGGTGGAGCTGTTGTGATGAATGCGGGAGCCTATGGCGGAGAAATGAAAGACATCCTGGTATCGGTCACCGTACTGGATGAGAAGGGAGAACTCCGTCAGATACAGGCGGAGGACTTAAACCTGGGTTATCGCAGAAGCAATATCATTGAGAACCATTATATTGTGGTTGAAGCTGTCTTAAAGTTAAAACAGGGAGAAACATCTGAGATCTTAGCTCAGATGGACACCTTAAAACAGCAGAGACGTGAAAAACAGCCGTTAGAATATCCGAGTGCCGGAAGTACTTTTAAAAGACCGGAGGGCTATTTTGCCGGAAAACTGATCATGGATGCCGGATTAAGAGGATATCAGGTAGGCGGTGCCATGGTGTCAGAAAAACACTGTGGTTTTGTAATAAATGCCGGGGATGCAACGGCAGCGGATATCCGCAGACTGATGCAGGATGTGTCAGATACCGTACAGGAGAAATTTGGAGTGACATTGGAGCCGGAAGTAAAGATGCTTGGCGAGTTTTAGAACAGGGCAATGAGTGTCAGAAAGGCATGGGAGTGACATGAAATTCGTAATATTAACTGGAATGTCAGGGGCAGGAAAAAGTACAGCGATAAAGATGATGGAAGACATGGGATTTTACTGTGTTGATAATATTCCGATTGCCTTGCTTGAAAAATTCGTAGAACTCACAGATCTGCAGAGCAACGAGCTGCAGAAAGTAGCGGTCGGCATCGATATCCGAAGCGGACAGGCACTGGGAGAATTGCGGGATGTTTTAGACCGGATCCAAAAACGCGGCGTATCCTATCAGATCCTGTTTCTGGATGCAGAAGACAGCGTTCTGGTAAAACGATACAAAGAAACCAGAAGAAATCATCCGCTTTCCGGAGGAGAACGGGTTGATAAAGGAATTGAGGAAGAAAGAAAGCGTCTGGCGTTCTTAAAAGAGCGTGCGGACTATATTATAGATACCAGCCAGCTTTTGACGAGAGAGTTGAAAGCCGAGATGGAAAAGATCTTTATGCAAAATCAGGACTATAAGAATCTGTTCATAACGATCCTTTCATTTGGATTTAAGTATGGCATACCGACCGATTCGGATCTGGTCTTTGATGTCCGGTTTTTGCCAAACCCTTATTATGTCGAGGGGCTTCGCGCAAAGACGGGAAACGATAAAGAGATACAGGATTATGTATTGCAGTTTGAGGAAGCACATGTCTTTTTAAATAAATTGGAGGACATGCTGAATTTTCTGATCCCGAATTATATTGCAGAGGGGAAAAACCAGCTGGTCATCTCCATTGGCTGCACAGGGGGAAAACATCGTTCGGTCACACTGGCAAATGAGCTTTATAAATGCCTTTCCAAGCGTACCGAATACGGAATCAAGATAGAACACAGAGACATTGGAAAAGATGCACTGAGGGGAAAATAGATGTCGTTTTCAGCGGAGGTAAAAGAAGAACTGCAAAAGCAGGTGGGCAAGAGCAGGCACTGCCAGATCGCAGAGCTTGCGGCGATGATAGCATTTGACGGGATAGGGATAGAAAACCATCTTTTGAATGAAAAATATCAGGCTCTTGTGGGCGAACTTTTTCCGGGAGAAAAAGACGTTGCAGAGTGGCGCATTTTAGAACTGGTAAAAATGTGGGATGAAAAGCAGCAGAAACCGGAGATTAACAGCACGGTAAACGGGCTGCTCCTCCAACAGGTGTGCTGCAGGAGGGCATTTCTCCGCGGGGCATTTTTAGCAGGTGGATCGATCAGCGATCCGAACAAATCCTATCATTTTGAGATTGTATGTAAAACATTAGAACAGGCAGAGCAGTTGCGGGATATCATCAACAGTTTTGCCATGGAAGCCAAGATCGTAGAGAGAAAGAAACATCAGGTCGTATATTTAAAAGAGGGTGCCCAGATCGTGGATATGTTAAATATCATGGAAGCACATGTGGCATTGATGAATCTGGAAAACGTCAGGATATTAAAGGAAATGCGTAATTCCGTAAATCGCAAGGTAAACTGCGAGACCGCGAATATCAGCAAGACGGTAAACGCGGCGGTAAAGCAGCTCGAAGATATTGTTTTCATCCGGGATAAGGCTGGCCTTGACAGCCTGCCCGATAATTTGCGTGAGATCGCACTGCTCCGGTTGGAAAATCCGGATGCACCACTGAAAGAACTGGGGACATTTTTAGACCCGCCAGTGGGAAAATCCGGAGTCAATCACAGATTAAGAAGGATCAGTGAGATCGCAGAAACGTTAAGAGAGTAGGAGACGAGAAAGGCAGAGGTGTTGACATGAGAAAGAATGTGACCGTACAGATGCAAAGTGATGTAGAGGCAAGACCCATCGCACTGTTAGTTCAGACTGCGAACCAGTTCAAAAGCCAGATCTATCTGGAAGTAGGGGCTGCCAAAGTCAATGCAAAGAGCATTATGGGCGTGATGAGCCTTGCTTTGCTCAATGGCACGCAGATTGTGATCGATGCAGAAGGAGAAGACGAGGCAGAAGCAGTCAATGCATTGGAGACGTTTTTAAAAAAATAAGATAACAGGGTGAAATAGTTTTATGGAAAAGAAGAAAAGATTATTGTTTGTTTTTAATCCTTTTTCCGGAAAAGCGCAGATTAAAAATCAGCTCTTGGATATTGTGGATACGATGGTGAAAGCAGAGTATGAGGTCACGATCTATCCGACACAGGCTTCCGGTGATGCCATACATAAGGTAGAAGCAGAAGCAGGCGACTATGATCTGGTGGTCTGCAGTGGCGGAGATGGCACGTTAGATGAAACGGTAACGGGAATGATGCACAGGGACAAAAAAGTTCCACTGGGCTATATCCCGGCAGGCAGTACCAATGATTTTGCGACGTCACTCGGGATTCCAAAAGACATGACAAAGGCGGCACAGGCGGCTGTATCAGGCAGACCATTTGCCTGCGACATCGGTTCTTTTAACGAGGAATACTTCGTCTATGTGGCGGCATTTGGACTTTTTACGGCGGTTTCCTATAAGACCAGCCAGGAGTGGAAAAATGTGCTCGGGCATGCTGCCTACATTCTGGAGGGCATGCGCAGCCTTCATGACATCCCATCCTATCGGGTGCAGGTGCAATATGATAATGTCCGTTTGCAGGATGAATTTATCTATGGAATGATCAGTAATTCGACGTCCGTTGGCGGATTTAAAGGAATGACAGGCAAGGATGTCCTTTTGGATGATGGTGTTTTTGAAGTGACATTGATCAAAAAGCCGAAAAATCCGATCGAATTAAATGAGATCATCGCCTCTTTGATCAATCTTGCAGATGATACGGATATGATCTATTCCTTTAAAACAGCGGAGGTTCATTTTACCGCAATGGAAGAGATCCCATGGACACTGGATGGAGAATTTGGTGGCGACCACACCGAAGTTACGGTAAAAAACATCTGCAAAGCAGTGGAGATCATGGTGCCGAAGGATAAACCTGCAAAGGCATAAAAAGATTGTTATAAATTTAACTTTATTTTTTGGATAAAGTAATATATAATAGCCCTAGGGTAAAATAAATATATTTTTATGGAGGAATGAATTATGTTAGTATCTGCAAAAGAAATGTTAGACAAAGCAAAAGCTGGTCACTATGCAGTGGGACAGTTCAACATCAACAACCTTGAGTGGACAAAATCTGTTCTGCTTACCGCGGAGGAGTTAAAATCCCCGGTTATCTTAGGTGTTTCTGAAGGTGCCGGAAAGTACATGACAGGTTTCGGAACCGTTGCTGCTATGGTAAAAGCAATGCATGACGAATTAAACATCACAGTTCCAGTTGCATTACACTTAGATCATGGTACTTATGAAGGATGTTATAAATGTATCAAAGCCGGATTTACTTCTATCATGTTTGATGGTTCTCACTACCCGATCGATGAGAACGTTGAGAAGACAAAAGAGTTAGTATCTGTTGCTCATGCAATGGGAATGTCCATCGAGGCAGAAGTTGGTTCTATCGGTGGAGAAGAAGACGGTGTTGTAGGTATGGGTGAGTGCGCTGATCCGGAAGAGTGCAAGAGAATCGCAGACCTTGGCGTAGATATGTTAGCTGCTGGTATTGGTAACATCCATGGAAAATATCCGGCAAACTGGCAGGGATTAAGCTTCGAGACTCTCGATGCGATCCAGAAATTAACAGGGGACATGCCATTAGTACTTCATGGTGGTACAGGTATTCCTGAGGATATGATCAAGAAAGCAATCTCTCTTGGTGTTGCAAAGATCAATGTAAATACAGAGTGCCAGTTATCCTTTGCGGATGCTACACGTAAATACATCGAAGCAGGAAAAGATTTAGAGGGCAAAGGATTTGATCCTCGTAAACTCTTAGCTCCTGGTGCAGAAGCAATCAAAGCAACTGTAAAAGAGAAGATGGAGCTGTTCGGATCCGTTGGAAAAGCTAACTAATCTGGTTAAGCTATTTTAACAAAAAAAAGAAAGTTCTCTTTCTTTTCTTGTTAAAAATATCAAAATTAAAAAAATATAAAATTTTCACTTGCTTTTTAAAACAAAAAGTATTATCGTAAAAGCAACAAAACGATGTGAAAAGATGAACAAGGGTGTTCCAAGAAGCTTGGAATGCCCTTTTTTAGTAAGAATGTCAATTCACATAAAAATAAGCAAATCAAATCGCTAGGGGATTTAGGATTGTGAAAAAGAAAGGATGTAGAAAATGAGTGAAACAGGATACTTAAATGTAGCAGAAATTTTTGGTGAGAATGTATTCAATGATGCAGTTATGCAGGAACGTCTCCCAAAGAAAGTTTACAAAAAACTCAAAGAAGTCATTCAGGAGGGCAAGGAACTTGACCTCGAAACAGCAGATGTAGTTGCACATGAGATGAAAGAATGGGCTATTGAAAAAGGTGCAACACATTATACCCACTGGTTCCAGCCGTTAACCGGTGTAACCGCAGAAAAACATGACTCATTTATCACAGCTCCAATGTCAAATGGCAAAGTTCTGATGAGCTTTTCCGGTAAAGAGCTGATCAAAGGTGAGCCGGATGCTTCCTCATTTCCATCCGGTGGTTTAAGAGCAACCTTTGAAGCAAGAGGATATACAGCCTGGGATTGTACATCACCTGCTTTTGTAAGACAGGATGCTGCAGGTGCAACACTTTGTATTCCAACTGCTTTCTGTTCTTACACAGGAGAGGCACTCGACCAGAAAACACCGCTTCTTCGTTCGATGGAAGCGATTAATGAGCAGTCCCTTCGTTTATTAAGATTATTCGGAAACACAACTTCCAAGAAAGTAACACCTTCCGTTGGACCGGAGCAGGAATACTTCATCGTAGACAGACAGAAATACTTACAGAGAAAAGACCTGATCTTTACCGGACGTACCTTATTTGGTGCAATGCCTCCAAAAGGTCAGGAAATGGATGATCATTACTTTGGAGCAATCCGTGAGAGAATCGCAGCATTTATGAAAGATGTCAACGAGGAACTCTGGAAATTAGGTGTTACTGCAAAAACACAGCACAACGAGGTTGCACCTGCACAGCACGAGTTAGCACCGATCTATGCAGAGGCAAATATCGCAGTAGATCACAACCAGTTAGTCATGGAGACATTAAAGAAAGTGGCAGGACGTCATGGTTTGCAGTGTCTGCTCCATGAGAAACCATTTGCAGGTGTCAACGGTTCCGGTAAACACAACAACTGGTCTATTACCACAGATGATGGCATCAACTTATTAGAGCCGGGTAAAACACCACATGATAACATTCAGTTCTTATTGGTACTGACCTGTATCTTAAAAGCAGTTGACAAACATGCAGATCTGTTAAGAGAGTCTGCAGCAGATGTTGGTAACGACCACAGATTAGGAGCAAACGAGGCACCGCCAGCAATTGTTTCCATTTATCTTGGAGAGCAGTTGCAGGATGTTCTGACACAGCTGATCGATACCGGTGCTGCAACGCACAGCCTTTCCGGTCAGAGATTAGAGACTGGTGTTAAGACATTACCAGACTTTATGAAGGATGCAACAGACCGTAACAGAACTTCACCGTTTGCATTTACCGGAAACAAATTCGAGTTCCGTATGGTTGGTTCCCAGGATTCCGTTGCACAGCCAAACGTTGTATTAAATACGATCGTTGCAGAGGCATTTGCAGAGGCATGTGATGTACTTGAAAAAGCAGATGATTTTGATCTGGCAGTACATGATCTGATCAAGCAATATGCAACCGAGCATCAGAGAATCGTATTCAACGGAAATGGTTATTCTGATGAATGGGTAGCAGAAGCTGAAAAACGTGGATTACCAAACATCAAATCCATGGTAGATGCTATTCCGGCACTGAACACAGAGAAAGCAGTTGCCCTGTTTGAAAAATTCAAAGTATTTACCAAGGCAGAGTTAGACTCCCGTGTTGAGATCGAGTATGAGACCTATGCAAAGGAAATCAACATTGAAGCAAAAGCGATGATCGATATTGCAACGAAACAGATCATCCCGGCTGTAATCAAATACACTACAGTTCTTGCTGAGTCTATTACCGCTGTTAAGAGTGCATGTACCGCAGATGTCAGCGCACAGACCGAGATCTTAACCGAAGTATCTACATTACTTGCCGCTTCCAAGAAAGCACTTGTGAAGTTACAGGAAGTAACCGAGAAAGCAGCTTCTATGGAAGAGGGAAGAGAGCAGGCTGTTTACTACCGAGATGAAGTAAAAGCAGCAATGGATGATCTTCGGACACCGATCGACAAATTAGAGATGTTAGTAGACAAATCTATGTGGCCAATGCCATCTTACGGTGATCTGATCTTTGAGGTATAATTTAGAAAAAATCTATCGATATATGTTATGAAAAAGCGATGCTTTTTCCAGAACCACAAAGCTGTGGAACAAGGGAAAAGTATCGCTTTTTATTTTATAAGAAGCTAATTGAGGAGGATAAGATTATGAATGAAGAGATTATGCAGTTTATCAGTGATAACATCTTTGGCGTCTGGTTTCTAATGGGCGCAGCGTTGGTGTTCTGGATGCAGGCAGGATTTGCCATGGTGGAAGCGGGTTTCACCAGAGCAAAAAATACAGGTAACATTTTAATGAAGAACCTGATGGACTTCTGTATCGGAACCATTGTATTTATTCTGATCGGTTTCTCGCTTTTGCTGGGCGAGGATCTGGCTGGGTTTATAGGAAAACCCGGATTTGATATTTTTACAGCGTATGCAGATTTTGATTTCTCGAATTTTGTATTTAACTTAGTATTCTGTGCAACCACAGCAACCATCGTATCCGGTGCTATGGCAGAACGTACAAAATTCTTATCGTATTGTATTTATTCCGGAGTGATCTCCGCACTGATCTATCCGATCGAGGCACACTGGATCTGGGGCGGTGGCTGGCTGGCACAGCTTGGCTTCCATGATTTCGCCGGTTCCTGTGCAATCCATATGGTAGGTGGTATCTCCGCACTCATTGGTGCAGCATTCCTTGGACCTCGTATTGGTAAGTTCACAAAAGACAAAGCAGGAAAAATTGTAAAAGTAAACGCATTCCCGGGACACAATCTTCCGCTGGGATGTCTGGGATGTTTCATCTTATGGTTTGGCTGGTATGGATTTAATGGTGCTGCATGTACCAGTATTGAGCAGTTAGGTTCTGTATTTTTAACAACAACGGTAGCACCTGCAACCGCAACGGTCGTTTGTATGATATTTACCTGGTTAAAATATGGAAAACCGGATGTTTCCATGTGTTTGAATGCTTCTTTAGCAGGACTGGTGGCGATTACAGCTCCATGCGATGTAACAGATTGCTTTGGCGCGCTGATCATTGGTGCAGTAGCAGGTTTATTAGTAGTATTTGGCGTATGGCTTTTAGATTACAAATTACATGTAGATGACCCGGTAGGTGCAGTAGCCGTACATATGATGAATGGTATCTGGGGAACGATCGCTGTTGGTTTATTTGCAACCACATCAGCTCCTGGAAATGATTCTGTTGTTGGGCTTTTCTATGGCGGCGGTTTCCATCAGTTAGGACTTCAGTTATTAGGTTTCATTACCGTTGCAGCATGGGCAGCTATCTGTATTACTATCACATTTGTTGTAATTAGAGCAACCGTGGGTCTTCGTGTAACAGAGGAAGAAGAGATCGTTGGTCTGGATGCAACCGAGCATGGTTTACCATCTGCATATGCAGGATTTAGTTTAATGGATGTTTCCAACACCATGACAATGGATATCAATGAAAACACAGACCTCGGCGAGTCTGATTATGCAAGTGCATCGGATGTATTAAAGGATGCAGCAGTCAAAGTAGAGGCAATGCCGGTTTCTTCTACCGGTATTTACAAGGTGGTTATTATTTCAAGACTGACCAAGTACGACCACTTAAAGAAAGCAATGAACGAACTTGGCGTAACCGGTATGACTGTAACACAGGTTATGGGTTGTGGTATCCAGAAAGGTGCCGGCGAAAAATACAGAGGTGTTGAAGTGGATGCAACTCTGTTACCAAAAGTAAAAGTAGAAGTTGTAGTAAGCAAGATCCCGGTAGAAAAAGTAGTAGAGGCAGCCAAGAAGGCTCTCTATACCGGACACATCGGCGATGGCAAGATCTTCGTATACGATGTGGCACAGGTTGTGAAAGTGCGTACCGGAGAGCAGGGAGTAGCAGCTCTGCAGGATGTGGAGTAGTTCACTGATCTAACTTGATTAGATTGGTGAAATCTAATCCCCTTAGTTAGTATATACATCAACGGCAGAAGACCCAGGCGGGAGCCTGGGTCTTTTGCTGTGCAAAACCATATTGTCAGACAAAAGGACCAAAAGAGAAAGATAGACAGTCACAGGAAAGAAGTGATATAATAAAAATATCATAGAAAAAGGAGATTACAGTTATGAAAAGATCAGAATAAACACTGGGAAGAGTACTGGCATGTATGATACTCTGCATGTCATGGGTATTTTTCTTAACAACAAGAGCAGAAGCAGCATCCATTCATTACATTCCACTTGCAACCGACAATGTCTGGGTGTCTGGCTCGATCGATACAGAGGGTGAGACCGATTTCTATACGATCCACATGCCGAGCGATGGATGGTTGACGGTTGGATATCAGGCATTTGATATTGCCGATTCTTATATTGAAATTAAGAATGATGATATGACCAAACAGTACGCCAGACAGAATGTTTACACTTCCAGTGCCACCAGCCCGATCACAAGATCATATGAACTGGCACTGGAACAGTGAATATGTAAGGATTTATAATCAGGAAATTTATACAGCGGCAGAGGAAAGACCGATCGTGCATGTGTTTGAGCAGATGCTGGATGCAGGTACTTACTATATCAAAGTATTGCCATACGGAAACAACACGGGACGATATACGCTGTTAAGCGAAGAGAAAATTGTTACAAAGAGTATTAAGATCTCCGGCAAGAGTAAAGTAGTAGCCGGAAAATCCGTACAGTTAAGTGCAACGTTAAGTCCTTCCAATATTACCGATCCTACGATTGAGTGGAGCAGTGGAGATACCGGAATTGCATCAGTAGACCAGAATGGAAAGGTTACAACCTACAGAGCTGGCCGGGTTAATATTACAGCTTCGGCAAAGGATGGAAGTAACGTCACAAAGACATTTTCCCTTATCGTAACGCCAAAGAGGATGGAAAAACCATATGCATCTAACTACTATAAAAAGAAGTTATATGTATCATGGCAGACACAGTCTGGAGTAAGTGGATATCAGATACAGTATTCAACGAAAAAGAATTTTTCAAAGTCAGCAACAAAGACAAAGAAAATGTCGGCGTCCAGTTATTCGGGAAAATATTTTAGTGTGAAAAAAGGAAAATATTATGTACGTACACGCAGCTATCTGAAGGTTGGTAAGAAATACTATTACGGAGACTGGAGCAAGGTAAGGACGATAAAGGTAAAACGCTAAAGCAAGAAAAGTAAACGGAAATGGGGGACGGAAGATGGAAAAGCGATTATTATTCATTAGCAAGTATAAGGATATTATCCAGGAGTTTTTGGATGCCATGAAAGATAAGGATATCGAGATCGAAACGGCAGACAATGGACTCGATGCAGCGGCACTTTTAAAGAAAAATGAATATCAGATTGTGGTAACCGGACTAACGATGGACGGCTACAATGGAGAGCAGCTTATCAGCTACATCAACCGTGCCCATCCGAATACCGTCTGTATCATTTATACAACGACGATCAGTGCGGCGCAGCTACACTTTTTCATCAATAAGAGAGATGTATTCCGTGTGTTCCTTCGCCCGGTCAATTTCAGGGCAGAATTTTTTGAGGCACTGGAAGAAGCGTTTGAGTACTATGCTGTAAAGGTAAAAAACAGCGAGGAAAACGTAGAACGCAAGGAAAAAATGAAGGAATACAAAAACGAAATACTGGCGATCCAGCAGAAGATTGAAAATCAGGACAATGCAAAGATTAGCATGAATCACTATATGAAACGTCTGGTCAATTATACATTAAAAGAGTATGGGGGCGAATTGCCGCAGGAGAACTGGGACAGACTGGAAGGCTATGAAAAAGGTATTATAGAGTTGTGCTGTGGTGGAGAGACAAGCCTTGTAAAGGCAGAAAAAGCAGTGCTGCGATTGAATGAGATTGCACATATGTAAGATTAGAAAAAACCGTAATTCCAATTTTGGAATTACGGTTTTTGATTCAAATCTCATTATTGTCCATCGGTATTGCCATCCGCTGCCGGTGTATCCGTTATTACAGGTGGCTGGTCTGCCGGTGTTTCTTCCGGCTGTGTTGTAACACCTGGAACCGGAGAAGGGGTAGCTCCCTGATAGGTTGCATTCTCTCCATTGTGCAGTGTACATACAGTGGTATAGCCGTCTAAGAGCAGATAATCGTTGTCTTCCGTTCCAGGCGTACCGCCAATGACGAATACACGCTGTGAAAGGGAAGTAACAGGGCAGTTGGCACCTGCTAACTGTCCGGATTCATTACAGATATTTGCGAGTGTGTGGTGATCACAGTATTCGGTTGGCTGTGTACCGGCTGCAAAATATTCAGTATAGACACAGCTGCCGCGAGGATCACTGTCACAAACACCGGCAATCGCAAGCTTTCCGGATTCTTTACAGACGGATGCAGTTACAATGCCGGAAGGCTGAGTGAAGTCTTTATAAGGAAGTCCTTCATGCAGCCTTGACATGACCGATTTCCAAATCTTCTTCGGATAAGAAGTCTGTCCGCCGCTTTGCGGTGCATTGTCATCATATCCACCCCAGACAACGCAGGTATAATATGGGGTAAATCCTGCAAAGAGCGCGTCACGGTTTTTGGTTGTGGTACCGGATTTTCCTGCCTGTGCCATTGAATTCCCAAAGTAGGCCGGAGTACCGGTTCCCTGTGTCATGACATCTTCCATCGCATCAGTTAAAAGCCATGCAGTAGTTTCTTTTAATACCGTATGTGAAGTTGAAGTCGTATTGTCCAAAAGAACATTTCCATCGTGGTCTAAAATCTTGGTATAAAATTTAGGTTTGATATAAGTTCCGTTGTTTGCGATCGTAGCATAAGCTGCGGTCAGCTCCAGATTTGTGACACCATGCGTCAGACCGCCAAGTGCCAGAGTCTCGTTGGAACTTTCGTCAATGCCAACAGTGGTAAAACCGAAATCCATAATATAGTCATAACCCAGGGATGGCCCGATCTGTGCCAGTGTTTTAACGGTTACGATGTTAATGGAATTGGTGATCGCTTCACGCAATGTGGTAAAACCACGGTAACGTCCATCATAGTTGTTGACAGATGCTCCCTCGCCGGTACCATAAGAATACGGGGCATCATCCTGCACATCTGCCAGGGTAAGTCCGCCTGCATCCAGAGCCGGTGCATAAGCTGCAATGATCTTAAAGGTGGAACCAGGCTGTCTGGTCGTATCGGTAGCACGGTTTAAGGTTTTGTTGGCTGTCTTATCGCCCCGACCGCCGACAAGTGCTTTGACCTCGCCTGTGGACTGGTCAATGACGGTCAGTGCAGCCTGTGGCTGTAAGGTATAGGTGATCGTCTCACTGCCGTTTACGATCGTGTCGCCATCTTTCATAATATCTGCCTTGTACTGCTCGATCGCAGCAACAGCATCCTCTTCGGAGTTGAAATTAATATTATAATCACGGCTCCGGTGCGCCTGATAGTAGGAGAGCATCGTCTGCTCGCTGTAATTAGAGATCGTGCCATCAGCAGAGAGGATGGAAACACGATAGGAAAACGAAACTTTCGGCGAAGTCGGATAGTTATCTACGTTATTGACTTCATCGTCGCAGATCGCCTGGATCTCAGGGTCCTGTGTGGAATAGATCGTCAGACCACCCTGATAAAGTGCCTTGTAAGCCTGAGTTTCGGTGTAACCTTTTTGTTCTACCAGATCGGCAATGATCTGATCGGTCAGCTCATCTACAAAGTAGGAGTTGATATTGCCACTCTTGGTCTCGATATTTACGAGCTGGATACGATCGTAAACATTGTCAGCCATAGCTGTGTCGTATTCATCCTGCGAGATATAACCCTGGTCGAGCATGTTTGTTAAAACTTTTTTTCTACGCTGTGCGTTATCATCCGGATGGGAGATCGGGTTGTACTTCGTAGGGCTCTGCGTAATGGCTGCGAGTACGGCACATTCAGAAAGTGTCAGTTTGGATACGTCTTTTCCGAAATAGCGTTCGGAAGCAACACCGACACCCAAAGTATTCTGACCTAAGTTGATCGCATTCAGGTAGTTTTCCAGAATCCAGTTTTTATCTACCACCTTTTCAAGCTGGAGTGCAAGATATTGCTCCTGAAATTTTCGTTCAAATTTTTCTGCCATGGATGACTCGCTTGTCCACCCGGTAAAGACTGTATTTTTCAGAAGCTGCTGTGTGATCGTACTGGCACCCTCGGAAAAATGTCCGCTGGTAACACCTTTGACACCGGCACGGATGATACCCTGTAGATCAATACCGTTATGGTCGTAGAAACGTTCATCCTCGATCGCAACAAAGGCATGCTGCAGATCAAGTGGGATTTCATCAATCGTGACATATTTTCGATTGGAACCGGATGCGACGAGCGTAGCGGTTTCTTTTCCGGTATTATCAAGCACCGTTGAGAGAAATCCGGTAGGTGTTGCATCAATGTCCTCAATGGTCGGAGCGGAAGCGATAATGCCGCTGATGACACCAAATGCGGAACAGCCGCCTACAATGATGACGGCAAAAAAGCATATAAGTAATGCCTTACAAAAAATTACATAGAATTTTTTGCGAATCATGGTACCCTTGGAAACAAGTTCTTTCTGTTGCTTCCGAGTACTTTTCTTTCCATAATTCATAATGGCCTCCTTTTCTAAATACCATACCACCGGATATTATAACAGAGAAATGTGTCAGAATAAAGAAAAAACTGAAAATATGGGCATTGTTCATAATTTCTTAAGAATGAGCAGGGCAGATTTGAAACACGCTTGCACAAGGCAGAGAAAACGTGTTACTATGGGAAAAAGAAAGAAACAGCAGCCAGAATAGAAAGGAATTGTCATGAAAACAGTTTATTCCGGTGGGGAAGCAGAGATTGTGGAAAAAAAATCACGTTTTATCGCTACGGTGCGACCGGTCTCATCCGAGGAGGAGGCAGTCGCTTTTATTAATGAAATGAAAAAGAAATACTGGGATGCAAGGCACAACTGCTCGGCATTTGTGATCGGGGACAGGCAGGAGATGAGCCGCTGCTCCGATGATGGAGAACCGGCGCAGACAGCAGGCAGACCGATGTTAGATGTTTTGCTGCGGGAAGAGATCCACAACGTTGCCGTTGTCGTGACACGTTATTTCGGGGGTGTTCTGCTCGGAACCGGCGGTCTGGTAAGAGCCTATCAGAAGGCAACGCAGGAAGGACTTGCGGCGAGCACGATCATAGATAAGAAAAAAGGGAGAAAACTTACGATCGACACCGATTATACCGGTCTGGGAAAATTACAATACCTGGTCGCACAGAATGATCTGACGACAATCGATACGCTTTATACCGAAAAAGTGACATTAATTTTGATGATCCCGAGTGAATTACAGGAAAAAATCGAAAAAGAGATCACAGAGGCAACCAGCGGAAACGCCCGTATTTCCTGGGGGGAGGAGGTTTTGTACGCATTGATCGAAAAAAAAGTTGAAATTTTTGAAAAAAACGCTTGACTATTTTATATAAGTCCTATATAATAGCTATTGTTGACGGCGCAACAGAGCACCGGAAACAAACCAAACATAGGGCTATCGCCAAATGGTAAGGCAACGGACTCTGACTCCGTCATTTCAAGGTTCGAATCCTTGTAGCCCTGTTAATGAGACCTCAGCAGAGATGCTGAGGTTTTTTGTATCTGGAGATGAATAAATGATTTAAAGATAGAAAAAGAAGTGCAAGAGATTGGGTTGTACTCTGGAACGAAAATAGGTATAATGATATCGAAAACAGACAATTATCAATAAATGTGAACAGGAAAGAAGGTGAGAGGATATGCCACAGGGAATCCAAAGCGAATTGGACGAGTTTGTAATGTTTGTAAAACAATATTTTGGAGAACATTTGAAAAGTATTATAGTGTATGGATCATATGCCAGAGGCGATTATAATGAGAACTCGGATATTGACATTATGATTTTGGTAACATTGCCGGAAAGTCAGATCAAGCAATCCGAAAATCGTATCTATGATGACGCATTTGATTTGGAATTGAAATATGGCAAAGTTCTTTCACCAGTGATAAAAAATCATAATTTTTTTGAATATTGGTCGGATACACTTCCATTCTATCGCAATATAAAAGTAGAAGGAGTGCAGGTTGCATGACAGATAAGCAAAAAGATTTCATATTTTAGGAGAAATAAAAGCATATTTAAGAGAAAAGGTATAATACCTTTGATAACAAGCGAAACACAAACAGGAAAGACAGAGGTGTATCATGTATCAATTTAGCAGCCGGGTGCGTTACAGCGAAGTGGATAGCGAAAGAAATCTGACGATCCCCGCATTATTGGATTATCTGCAGGATTGCTGCACATTTCAATCCGAGCAGCTTGGCGTAGGCGTGGATTATCTGATGGAGCAGCAGGCGGCATGGGTGCTTTCTTCGTGGGAGATCCGCATATACAGACGACCGCGCATGGGCGAGCAGATCTTTGTTGGTACATGGCCTTATGATTTCAAGGGATTTTACGGATACCGGAATTTTACCATCACAGGAAAAGATGGAGAGGTGCTTGCGGATGCCAATTCGGTCTGGGTATATATGGATCTGAAAACGATGCGGCCGGCGAAGATCGGAGACGGCATGAGGGAAGCCTACCTGCCGGATCTGGGCGAGCAGCTTGGCGGCGAGTGGTCGGAGCGCAAGATACGGTGGGACAAAACCATTGTATCGGAGAAAAAAGAGCCGGTCCGGGTGGCAAGATTTTTTATCGATACCAACCACCACATGAACAACGGAAAATATATCCTTGTTGCAGAGGAGTATCTGCCGGAAGGGTTTGAGATCGGAGGCTTGCGGGCTGAATATAAAAAAGCGGCAGTGTCAGGCGATACGATCTATCCGGAAGTGATAACAGAAGAGAAAAGTGTAACGGTCACGCTGACAAATGAAGGGGGCGTGCCATACGCAGTAGTGCAGTTTATAAAGGCACAGGATTGAAATGAGGGACATATGAGATTAGGAGAATATCAGACATTAACGATCATAAAAAAAGTAGAATTTGGCGTGTATCTTGCCGAGCATGAAGGTGATGAGAGACGCGTGCTGTTGCCGGCAAAGCAGGTTCCTGAGGAAAGTAAATGCGGAGATACCATCGAAGTATTCTTATATAAAGATTCCAAGGACAGGCTGATCGCAACAACGAACAAACCGGCACTCACACTGGGCGGACTTGCTGTATTAAGAGTCGCAGAGGTTGGAAAGATCGGCGCGTTCTTAGACTGGGGACTGGAAAAAGACCTGTTTCTTCCATATAAAGAGATGACGGCAAAAGTGCAGCCGGAGGATGAGATTTTAGTTACGCTTTATATTGATAAGAGCCAGAGACTCTGCGCCAGCATGAAAAAATTATATGATCTGCTCTCAACGGATGCGCCGTATCACAAGGGCGATGTGGTGACCGGAAGAGTGTATGAGTTCAGCGATAACTTCGGAACATTTGTTGCAGTGGATGACAAATATTCCGCCATGATACCATCACACGAAGATACCAGCAAACTTCGCATCGGAGATGAGATCGAGGCGAGAGTCGTCAATGTAAAACCAGATGGAAAACTGGACATTACCATGCGGGAGCGTGCCTACCTGCAGATGGATGCAGATGCCGAAAAAGTCATGGGCGTGATCGAGGAATTTGCAGGCGTGCTTCCATTTACCGATAAATCTTCCCCGGAAGTGATTAAAAGGGAGACCGGACTTAGCAAAAGCGCGTTCAAACGTGCCGTTGGACGATTATACAAAGAGCGCAGGATTGAAATAAATGAAAAATCAATTCGCAAAATAGATTAAAATGTGATATGCTAAAAAATAATGAAGAAAAGGAGAATATCTATGAAAAAAGTGATCAGTACAGATAAGGCACCAGCAGCAATCGGACCTTATTCACAGGCAATCGAAGTAAATGGAATGGTTTATACATCAGGGATCATCCCGGTAGTGCCAGAGACAGGAGAAATCCCGGAAGGCTCTGTGGCACAGGCAAAACAGGCATTCACAAACCTGTCTCATCTGTTAGAGGCAGCAGGAAGCAGCATGGGTCAGGTTGTAAAAACAACCGTATTCATCAAGGAAATGAATGACTTCGGAGCGATCAACGAGGTATATCAGACCTTTTTCCCGGAGCCATATCCATCCAGAAGCTGCGTAGAAGTAGCACGTCTTCCAAAAGATGTTATGTTAGAGATCGAAGCGATCGCTACAAAATAAACCAGAGTAAAGAAAAAGGGCTTTTCAGTGGAAACATTGAAAAGTCCTTTTTATGTACCTTAGATATACATATCAATATTGCTGCCAAGATGTGGTGTCACCGACTGCTCCATCATCTGTATCATGGAGGTATTTAACGCCTCGTTCATTTCAAGCTGTTTGCCTAATACAGCAGTCCCGACTGCATAAGCAAGGCTTCCCTGGCTGACAGAAGACATGGAATCATAGGTAGACAATGTACTCAAAGCAGAAGATACATTTGCTAAATCCATACAAATCCCTCCTTTTTTGTTTATTATGGCACAGCAGATAGGAAAAAACAATCGCAAAGCAAGAAATTTACAAAGAATTTAAACATTTTTCAGGGGAAAAGTGTTATACTGGTGACTAATGAGTGTTGAGAAGAATGGAGATGGAAACGATGAAAGATACGATCATTATCGGAAGCGGTCCGGCAGGACTGGCAGCAGCGATCTATGGGGAACGTGCAAGGCTGGATGTATTGACGATCGAGAAACAGCCGATGAGCGGTGGGCAGATTTTAAATACCTATGAGGTGGATAACTATCCGGGACTGCCGGGACTTGGTGGATTTGATCTGGGAAGTCGTTTCCGCGAGCATGCAGACCGGCTTGGAGCCAAGATCGTGACAGAGAACATTTCTTCCGTAGATCTTTCGGGAGAGGCAAAAAAGATTGTGACGGACAAGGCTTCCTATGAAGCAAGAACCATCATCATTGCAACCGGAGCAAACCATAGAAAACTAGGTGTTCCGGGCGAGGATGCCTTATGCGGCATGGGCGTTTCCTACTGTGCGACCTGCGATGGAGCATTTTTCCGGGGCAGGGATGTCGTCGTTGTCGGGGGCGGAGATGTGGCATTAGAGGATGCGCTGTTCCTTGCAAGAGGATGCAGAAAGGTATATCTGGTCCACAGAAGAGATGCGTTCCGCGGAGCAAAGATCCTACAGGAAAAAGTTTTTGCCACAGTAAATATAGATGTTATCTGGGACACAGAAGTAACTGCAATCAATGGGAAAACGTCAGTGGAAAATGTTACCCTTTATAATAAGAAGAAAGACGAAACAACAGAGTGCGCGGTAAGCGGTGTCTTTATTGCAGTTGGCATCGCACCGAATACGGAGTTGTTTTTGGGACAGGTTGCAATGGATGAAGCGGGTTATATCAAAGCGGACGAGGACTGCGCAACCAGTGTTCCTGGCGTATTTGCAGCAGGAGATGTGCGGATCAAGCAGTTGCGGCAGGTGATCACAGCGGCATCGGATGGCGCAAATGCGATCACATCGGTGGAACATTTTTTGTATCGATAAAGTAAAAGCTGTGTCAAATTTATGTGAACAATTAGGGGATATTGGTTGACATAGAATGACTGCTTTGCTATAATAAACACGTAATATATTTAACAATTTTGTAATAAAAAGTAATAATTGGAAAATATTGGAGGCAATTTACGGATGAAGAAAGGAATGGTTCGGATAACAGGCTGCTTGCTGGCAGGTGCATTGCTGATGGGAAGCCCAAGTATACAGACATACGCAAGTCCGTTGGCAGGGGCAAGTCAGGCGGTTGATATTGCAGTTGAGATGGGAAAGAGTCCGACAGCCGGTGTATCAGAAACATTGGGACAGATTTTACAGGACAGCAGTGAAAAAGCAATTCAGCTTGCTGCAGCAGAAGAGGAGCAGGTCAGTGAAAATGACGTGCCTGTTGTTACTTCAGAGTATTCTGACATTGCGATTGCCCAGGTTGATAATTATGTCAATGTTCGTACAGAACCGAATACGGACAGCGATGTGGTCGGAAAACTTTACAACAATTCCGCAGCAACCGTATTAGAGACGACGGATAATGGCTGGTATCGCATCAAATCCGGTAATGTAGACGGATATGTAAATTGTGAGTATGTGGTAACCGGAGATGAGGAACTGGCAAAAAAAGTCAGTACCAGATATGCCAAGGTAAATACCACAACGTTAAAAGTAAGAACAGAGCCGTCCATGGATGCGAAAGTCCTTACCCTTGTTCCAATCGAAGATGACCTTGTTGTAATTGATGAGTCAATTGACGGATGGGCAAAGGTTACCACAGAGGAAGGCGATGGCTATGTTTCTAAGGACTACGTCATCCTGACGACAGAGTTTGTTCAGGCAGAGTCAAAAGAAGAGGAAGCAGCCAGACTGGCAAAAGAAGAAGCAGAACGTAAACAGGCAGATGCAGCAGCAAGCGCAGCTAGAAAGAAAGAAAGCTCCTCCGGCAGCAAGAGTTACTCTTCACCGGGCAGTTCCAATGGACAGGCAGTTGCAAGCTACGCATCACAGTTTATTGGAAACCCTTATGTATATGGTGGTACCAGTCTGACAAACGGAGCAGACTGTTCCGGATTTGTTATGAGCGTATATGCGGCATTCGGTGTAGGACTTCCACATTCTTCCAGTGCATTAAGGGGATGCGGATATGAAGTAAGCCTTTCCAATGCACAGCCAGGTGATATCGTATGCTACAGTGGACATGTTGCAATTTATGTAGGTGGCGGCACGATCGTTCATGCAAGTACACCGGAGAGCGGTATCAAGTTCTCGAGCGTAAATTACAGAAGCCCGATCTGTGTAAGACGAATTTTCTAATGTACATAAAAAGGACATCTCAGAGATGGGATGTTCTTTTTTTATGATAATAGAATGTTCGCGAAGCGTGCGCCACAAAAATAACTGTGTAATTTCTGATATAAGTTCTTTTGTATGAAAATACACATACTGTTTCCCAAATGCGTCACTGGATTAAAATGGAAAAGTGACTTTGTTAAAAAGGGTGATATACAAGGTGCACAAAAAAATGAAACGGTCAGAAAAAAATAAACAAAATGAAAAAGTTATCCAAAAAGTTATCCACATAGAAAAACCCCTAAAAATGGAAAAAATGGAGTTATACACTAAGTTATTCACATTATCCACAGAAAAGGGGATAAAAAAAGTGGTTTACATAGTAAAAAAATCGAATGCATGTTTTGTATAGAAATAATAAAGTTGATAAAATGAGTTTGAAATTTCGAAAAAAGATTGACTTTTGAAATATGAAAAAATGAAATAAAAAGCATGTGAATATTCTGTCAATTCTAAAAATAGGAAATATAGACCTTCTTGAAAAAAGAAATGAAGTTTGCTATACTACTCCATATGTTTTTGAAACACTGTGGAAAATATTTCCCACAGTGAAATAAGTATAGGTGTAGTGTATGATAAAAAAGATAGATATAATGGGCATTCTTCTGGATGATTATACGGTGCGTGAGGCACTTCATCAGATTGAGAGCTTTTCGGATGATAACGTGCTAAGGAGTATTGAGAGCATTTCCATGCAGATGCTTATGGAAGCAGAGAAGGATGAAGAGCTTCGAAATGCGATATCATCCCTGGACTTAGCAATCGTCGGGCAGAAAGAGATACTGGAAGTTGCAGGGGTTGGAACCATGCAGCGGATCAAAGAGACCGAAGAAAATGATTTCTTCTATGAATTTTTAAAACGGCTGGAACGCAACCATAAACGACTGTTTCTGCTGGGCGAGACTGAAGAGAAGAATAACAGGATCAAAGAAAAACTGATAGAGCAATATCCACAGCTCTCCATCGTGGGAGAGTATGCGCTGGAAAACTGCATCGGCGACCAGGCGGCGGTCATCAATGAGATGAACGCAGCAACACCGGATCTGGTACTGTCAGCACTTCCGTCCCCGACACAGGAGCATTTCTTCTGGGAACACAAAGATAAGATCAATGCGAGGATCTGGTACGGAGTGGGTGATGTGGAGATAGACGGCAGGACGGGCGTGAAAAAGATGGTCACAAGCCTGTTACACCGCGGCAGATTAAAGAGCAGTATCGAAAAATATGAGAAGAATAATATGGCTTTGTGAACTATGACTATGGGAGAAAAAGCCATATTTGGAAAAAAAGTTGAGGAAGTGCATAAAAACTGTGCATTTCCTCTTTCTTTTTTTGCTGTTTTGCATTAAAATAAAAGCTAGGTAATTTTCCGGTAAGGGAAGAAGAACAAATTTATTGTGAAAGTTGCCTAGGCTATTGTCATCAATAAGAAGGAGCGGGAGATTATGATTTCGAATCAAATACTTCAAAATACGATCGACGGGTTGAAAGGGATTACCAGGATCGATCTATGTATCATCGATGTAGAGGGAAAGGTGCTTGCGGCTACATTTCTGGAAGCAGAAGAGTTTGTAGAGCCGGCATTAACATTTGTAGAGTCACCGGCAGACAGCCAGGTGGTAAATGGATGTCAGTTTTTTAAAGTATTTGATGACCATCAGCTTGAGTATATTCTGCTTGCCAGAGGAGACAGTGATGATGTCTATATGGTCGGCAAGATCGCGAGCTTCCAGATCCAGAATCTGTTAGTCGCATACAAAGAGCGTTTCGATAAGGACAACTTCATCAAGAATCTTTTGCTGGATAACCTTCTTCTGGTTGATATTTATAACAGGGCAAAGAAACTGCATATCGATACCGAGGTGCGCAGGGTCGTATTTATCGTTGAGACAAACCGCGATAAAGACGGCAATGAATTAGAGCGTATCCGCAGTATTTTCGGTGGAAAGACCAAGGATTTTGTTACGGCAGTCGATGAGAAAAATATCATCGTGGTCAAAGAAGTGGCAGAGAATGAGGGATACGAGGAACTGAACAAGACTGCAGAGGTGATCGTCAACCTGTTCCGTTCAGATGCAGAAAATGATATTCATGTGGCGTATGGTACGATCGTCGGGGAGATCAAAGAGGTATCCCGTTCTTACAAAGAGGCAAGAATGGCACTGGATGTAGGAAAGATCTTTTTCGAGGATAAAGATGTTATTGCATATTCCACCCTTGGAATTGGACGTCTGATCTATCAGCTTCCGATCCCGCTGTGCAAGATGTTCATCAAAGAGATCTTTGATGGAAAATCACCGGATGAATTTGACGAAGAGACCATTACAACAATCAATAAGTTCTTTGAAAACAGCCTGAATGTATCTGAGACATCCAGACAGCTTTATATTCATCGAAATACTCTGGTATACCGCTTGGACAAGCTGCAGAAAGCAACCGGACTGGATCTTCGGGTGTTTGAAGATGCCATTACCTTTAAGATCGCGCTCATGGTTGTAAAATACATGAAGTACATGGAGTCGTTGGATTATTAAACAGTGTGAGAAGATGCGCTGGAATGGAGAGTACTATGATTAAGCTAGAACATGTCAGCAAGGCTTATTCTGCAGGGATCCCTGCATTAAATGATGTGAATTTAAATATTGAGGAAGGTGAATTTGTATTTGTGGTCGGGGACAGTGGTTCTGGAAAGTCCACACTGATCAAGCTCCTGTTAAAGGAGCTTGAACCGACAGAAGGCACAATAACGATAAACGGAAGAAAACTAAATAAGATCAAAAGAAGACAAATCCCGAAATTCCGACGTAATATTGGCGTGGTATTTCAGGATTTCCGCTTGTTAAAAGACCGAAATATCTATGACAATGTTGCATTTGCACAGAAAGTCATCGGAGAGTCAAACCGTTCCATCAAAAAGAACGTGCCGTTGATGTTATCCATGGTCGGACTTGCGGCAAAATATCGTTCCTACCCGAAGCAGTTATCCGGTGGAGAGCAGCAGAGAGTCGCGATCGCAAGGGCACTGATCAACAGACCAAAGATCCTTTTAGCAGATGAGCCGACCGGTAACCTTGACAATAATAATGCCTGGGAGATCATGAAACTGATGGAAGAGATCAACAACAATGGAACAACAGTTGTTGTGGTTACGCATAATCTTGAAATCGTAAAGGCGATGAACAAGAGAGTTGTCACCATGAAAAAAGGAGTCATCGTGGATGACAGTGCAGATTCCATGGATTATGAGTTAGAAAGTACAGGTGAAAATCAGGATGAGGATTAGTACATTTTTTTATACAATCAAACAGGGGCTGGTCAATATCTGGAAAAATAAGATGTTTTCTCTGGCATCCATTGCCACGATGACAGCCTGCATTTTCCTGTTTGGTCTTTTTTATGCAATTGTAACCAATTTTCAGGCGATGGTAAAAGATGTGGAGGCTGGCGTTGCCGTGACCGTGTTCTTTGACAAGGACATATCTGACCAGCGCATTGAAGAGATCGGAGAATTGATCGGGGAACGTGTTGAGGTCTCCCATTATGAATTTATCAGTGCAGACGAAGCATGGGAAAACTACAAAGAGATCTATTTTGACGGAAATGAAGAGGCGGCAGCCAGTTTTGCAGGGGATAACCCACTTGCCAATTCTGCCAGCTATTCCATTTACATGAATGATGTATCCATGCAGGGAACCCTGGTCACCTACTTAAAATCGATCGACGGGATTCGTGAAGTGAAACAGTCAGAGATGGTAGCAAATACCTTAACTGATTTTAACAGCATGATCGGATATATCTCAGCTGGCATCATCCTGATCCTGCTTGGTGTTGCTATTTTCCTGATCAGCAATACGATCACGGTTGGTATTTCTGTACGCCGGGAAGAAATCGGCATTATGAAGCTGATCGGGGCAACCGATTATTTTGTCCGGGCACCATTTGTCGTAGAGGGTATTGTGATCGGAGCCATTGGTGCAGTGATCCCACTTGGCATTTTATATGTTCTTTATCAGAAGATCGTGGAATATATTGGAGATAAATTTAACTTTATCAGCAATATGATGAAGTTCTTAAGCGTAAATGAGGTGTTCCATACATTGGTGCCGGTAGCACTGGTTTTAGGTGTGGGGATTGGATTTATAGGAAGCCGGATTACCATTCGGAAACATTTGAAAGTATAAGATGAAAAGAATGAAAAAAAGAGTCCACTTATATAAAATAGTTGCGTTTGGTCTGGCATTGCTTCTTGGAACAGGAGCAACTCTGCAGGTGGCAGCAACCTCTGCGAAAGAATCATCGACGACTTCTCTAAAGGAAGCAGAAAGCGAAAAACAGCAATTGGAGAAGGAACTTGCAGATGCAAAGGATGCGATTGAAGACCTGAAGCAGTCAAAGGGAAATGTCGAGAGTAAGATTTCTGCTTTGAACAGTAAGCTGATGGATATCTCAGAACGGATCACAACACTGGAAGGACAGCTGGAAGAAAAAAATAATAATATTCTGCAGACACAGCAGGAACTGGAAGATGCAGAGGCGACCAAAGAACAGCAGTATGAGGACATGAAACTCCGCATACAGTTCATGTATGAAAATGCAAACACCTCCTACATGCAGTTACTGTTGGATGCAAAGGATATCTCTTCTTTACTCAATTCGGTTGAGTATATTACGGAGATCCAGCAGTATGACAGGAAAAAGCTAGAGGAATATACGGAGACAGTCGCTTATATTGCAGGAGTGGAAGAACAGTTAAAGCAGGATTATGAAGAGCTGCAGCAGATGAAAACATCCGTAGAGGAGGAAAAGGCATCCGTGGCGGCTCTTATGAAACAGAAAGAGACAGAACTTGCAGGGATTGCAGATGACATGGTTGATGCACAGAGCGAGGCAGAATATTACGCGGCTGAGTTGCAGGCGCAGGAAGAATTGATTGCAGAAATTAAAAGGATCGAAGCAGAAAAGGCAGCGGCACAGAAACAGAGTGCGCCTTATACCGGAGGGGTGTTTGTGTGGCCGTGTCCGAGCAGTATGCGTGTGACCAGTGGTTATGGTAATCGTACCTCTCCAACCAGTGGAGCATCGACCTATCACAGAGGGATTGATATTGGTGCAGCCGGGGGCGCAGACATTGTCGCGGCGGCGGCTGGTACAGTGACATCTGCAGCGTACAGCAGCGCAGCGGGAAATTATGTGATGATCGATCATGGCGGCGGATTGTATACGGTCTATATGCACGCATCGGAGATTGTGGTGTCACCGGGACAGCAGGTTTCACCGGGGCAGGTGATCGCAAAGGTGGGAAGTACCGGTATTTCGACCGGAAATCATTTACATTTTGCAGTATCATTAAATGGAAGTTATGTCAACCCAGGTGATTATTTAGGCGGTTGATGCCGTTTTACATGGGAAAGAAAGGGAAAAAATGGATAGACAGGACATAGAGAACAACCAGAATACGGAAAACAGTGTGCAGGCAGATGACTTAAAGCCCATTGAGGACTTTTATGCTGGAAGGAAAAAGGGCATCGGAAGGGGTGTCCTTTATGGCGTTGTAGGAACTTTACTGGCAGGAACATTGCTTTTTACTGGGATATGCAAAGTAGCCGGAGTAAAGCTTTTAGTGACTGGAGGTAACGCATCGGAAACAAGCGGTACACTGTTAAACAGCCACACTGTCCAGAAGATCAATGAGTTAAAGGGTTATGTGGATCTTTACTATTATGATGATGCAGATGCGGAAGCCTTAGAGGATGGCATGTATGAGGGACTGATCAGCGGACTGGGAGATAAGTATTCTGTATACTATAATGCGCAGGATAATGCCCAGATGCAGATCGACACGACCGGACAGTATTATGGGATCGGTGCAGGACTCAGACAGGATCCGGATACAATGGTGGTATCTATTTCAAAAGTGTATGAGGGAACTCCTTCCGAGGAAGCAGGGTTATTAGCAGACGATACGATCATTTCAGTAGACGGAACCGATGCGACCAGCATGGAGGTGACAGAACTGGTAAAACTGATCCGTGGAGAAGAGGGTACGACAGTACACCTTGAAGTATACCGTGCAAGCACAGGAGAAAATCTTTCCTTTGATGTGGAGCGTGCCAATGTGACACTGCCGAGCGTATCCCATGAGATGCTGGACAATGGCATCGGATATATCCATATCGATTCGTTCGAAAAAGAGACTGCAACGCAGTTTGAGAGCGCGATGGCAGATCTGGACGGTCAGGGAATGAAAGCACTGATCTTAGATGTGCGCTACAACGGTGGCGGACTTGTTCCGGCAGTTGTTCAGATTTTGGATGACATTTTACCGGAAGGGTTACTGGTATATACCGAAGATAAAAATGGAAACCGCCAGGAGTATACTTCAAGCGGCGACACCAAGATTGATATCCCGCTTGCCGTACTGATCAATGGAGACAGCGCATCTGCATCTGAGATCCTGGCAGGAGCGATCAAGGATTACGAATATGGTACACTGATCGGTACCACGACGTTTGGAAAAGGTATCGTGCAGACGATCTTCCAGCTTGAGGACGGGGATGCGGTAAAACTGACCACTGCAAAATATTTTACACCAAAGGGAAATTATATCCACGGTGTGGGAATTAAGCCGGATATTGAACTGGAATATGAATATTTAGATCCGGAAGGAAACGAATATCAGATGCAGTATGATAACCAGATACAAAAAGCGATCGAAGTGCTTACGGAGGAAATGAAATAACATATGAAACGGGTGTTGATGCGGGTCGTAACAGGAAGCCTGTTGGCAGCCTGGATGGTGGTGGTGTTTCTTTTTTCCGCACAGCCGGCGGTGCGCTCGGAGAAAATGAGCGGCGGTTTTGCCTATCGTATTGTGAAACAGGCAGACCGGCTGTTTGACCTTGGGATGACAGAAAAACAGATGGAACAGCAGGCAAAGAAGATCGATTATCCGGTCCGCAAGGGAGCTCATATGACAGAGTACGCGGTGCTCGGATGCCTTGCCTTTGCATTTTTCTGCAGCCTTACGCCTCTGATCCAGAGGAAAAGAGAGCTGTGGGCATGGTGCTTTGCAGTCGTGTATGCCATGACAGATGAGATCCATCAGTTGTCTGTACCGGGGCGTGCCGGGAGATTTACAGACGTCTGTATTGATGCCACAGGGGCGGCGATCGGAATCATACTGTTGTTTCTGATCCGAAAAATCTGGCAAACCTGTTGCGAAAAGAGAAAGCATCTTATACAATAAAAGCAAGATTAAAATGAAAGAGGTGATACTGTGGTAGAACTTGATCAATTTAAAGTGACCCTGAACACGTACAGGGAACCGCTGCAGGAAGTGAGGGATTCACTTTGACCTGGCTAATAAAGAACAGCGGATCCAGGAATTAGAAAGGGAAATGGAGGCACCGGACTTCTGGGATGATCCAGTCGTTTCCCAAAAGAAAATGAAAGATTTAAAGAGCATGAAGGACGATGTGGCGACCTATGCTTCTTTAAAGACACAGTTTGAAGATATTGAAACACTCCTTGAGATGGGATATGAGGAAAATGATGCTTCCTTAATTCCGGAGATCGAGGAGAACTTACAGGAATTTATGAACACTTATGAGGGTATCCGTATTAAGACACTTCTGTCTGGCGAGTATGACAGTGACAATGCCATTGTCTCCCTTCATGCGGGTGCAGGCGGAACCGAGTCCTGCGACTGGGCGGCCATGTTGTACCGTATGTTTACCAGATGGGCGGCAGACAAGGGATTTTCAGTTGAAGTGCTGGATTCACTCGATGGGGATGAAGCCGGGATTAAATCCATTACCTTCCAGGTCAATGGAGAAAATGCGTACGGCTACTTGAAATCAGAAAAGGGTGTCCATCGTCTGGTAAGGATCTCGCCGTTTAATGCAGCGGGAAAACGTCAGACTTCCTTTGTGTCCTGCGACGTTATGCCGGATATCGAAGAGGACGTAGACATCGAGATCAACGAAGATGATCTGCGCATCGATACGTATCGTTCCAGTGGTGCAGGTGGACAGCATATCAATAAGACGTCTTCCGCTATCCGTATTACGCATATCCCAACCGGAATTGTGGTGCAGTGTCAGAATGAGCGTTCCCAGTTCCAGAACAAAGATAAGGCAATGCAGATGTTAAAGGCAAAGCTGTATCTGTTAAAACAGCAGGAAAATGCGGAAAAGGCAGCAGATATCCGTGGGGAAGTGACAGAGATCGGATGGGGGAATCAGATCCGCTCCTATGTCATGCAGCCGTATACGATGGTCAAAGATCATCGGACCGGGGTAGAAACCGGAAATGTGGACAGTGTTTTAGACGGAAAGATCGACATCTTTATCAATGGCTACTTAAAATGGCTTTCCTTAGGATGTCCGAAAGGATTGGGAGGAGACAGTGAGTAGTGGACAAATAACATTTCTTGTTCTTATGGCAGTCCTGCTTTTGGCGGGCTGCCTGGGATATTTTGTGATCCGTTCGAAGGTTCAGAAGGTTTCACAGACACTTTTTGGAACCAAATCCTTACTGGATGGACTGGAACAACAGGCGGATGTTCTGGCGGAAACGCCTAAGTCCGTGTCTGCTATGACACGTATCTTTGAACCTCAGATCCAGAGAGATTTCCCGGATTTTCATATGATACAGTTTCGCAATCAGGCAGAAAATATGCTGGTTGCAATGCTGCAGGCAGTTTCACAGGAGAGCATGTGGAATTTGAAAAATGCCTCAAATGATCTGCAGGCACAGATTGAAAACCAGATTGAGACGAACCGGGCAGAGGGCATCCATGAGAAATATCTGGATATCCACATTCATCAGACGGAGATTGCAAATTATCAGAAGAAAGATGGGAAATGTATCATAACATTTCAGAGTGCAGTGGAATATATTCATTATAAAGAGCGTGGTGGCAGTCTGTGTGAGGGAAGCAGGGAACGCAAGGAGCAGACGAAGTATAATATGGAGTTAGTCTATATCCAGGATGAGACCTTAACGACTTACGACAATGCCGTTGGCACGGTATGTCCGCACTGTGGTGCACCGATCCGGACACTTGGACAGATGAAGTGTGAATACTGTGGTTCTGAGGTAGTGCCGGTCAATGTAAAGGTGTGGAATTTACAGAAGATCTACGAAGTAGATTATCATCACGTATAAACAGTACAAGGATCGAAACAATCGATTACAGGAGGAGGAAAGAAAATGGGAATTATCAAAGCAATGGGTCAGGCGGTCAGCGGAAATCTGGCAGACCAGTGGCTGGAAGCAATCGAAGCAAATGATATGGGGGAGAGAACGGTATTTACGAACGGCGTTCTGGTCCGCAAGGGAGAAAATGTAAAGGGAAGCAGTGATGTCGTATCGAATGGTTCCCTCATTCACGTTTACGATAATCAGTTCATGCTCTTAGTAGATGGTGGTAAGATCGTGGATTATACCGCAGAGCCGGGGTACTATAAAGTCGATAATTCGTCTATGCCATCTCTTTTTAACGGACAGTTTGGAGATTCGCTAAAGGATGCATTTACCCGTATGAAATTCGGAGGTCAGACACCGACTGCACAAAAGGTATACTTTATCAATTTGCAGGAGATCAAAGGCATCAAGTTCGGAACCAGAAACCCGATCAACTATTTTGATAATTTCTACAATGCCGAGCTTTTTTTACGGGCACATGGAACCTATTCCATCAAGATCACGAACCCGCTTCAGTTTTATGCCGAGGTAGTGCCGAGAAATCAGGACAGAGTTGAGATTGAAAGCATCAATGAGCAGTATCTGTCCGAGTTCTTAGAGGCATTACAGTCCTCCATCAACCAGATGTCTGCGGATGGAACCCGTATTTCCTATGTGACATCCAAGGCACGCGAACTTGGAAAATACATGTCAGAAACACTGGATGACGACTGGACGAAATTGCGCGGGATGGAGATCTTAAGCGTTGGAATCGCAAGCGTATCCTATGATGAGGAGTCACAGAAGCTCATCAATATGCGAAACGAAGGCGCAATGTTAGGCAGCGACTTTAATGTTATGCGTGGAATGGCAGTGAAAAATATCACAGAAGGCGTCCGTGACGCAGGAAGCAATTCCGCAGGAAGCATGGCAGGCTTTATGGGAGTTGGCATGGGTATGAATGCCATGAACCAGACGATGGCAGGCTTAAGCGGATTACAGACCGAGGCGGATGTGGCAAAAACACAGATGCCGCAGAGTGCTCCGGCCGAGCCGGCAGCAGGTGCAGCAGAACCGGCAGATGGATGGAAGTGTGAATGTGGACACACCAACACCGGAAAATTCTGCAGCGAATGTGGAAAACCAAGACCCGTACAGGAAGAGAGCTGGGTATGTGAATGTGGACATACGAACACGGGCAAATTCTGCAGTGAGTGTGGCAAACCGAGACCGGCGAAAGAGTGGACCTGTGACTGCGGACAGGTAAATACCGGAAAATTCTGCAGTAACTGCGGAAAAGCGAGGAACTGATCATGGCAGTTATCAGTTTAAAATGTCCAAACTGTGATGGAGAACTGATCTTTGATCCATCCACAAAAAAATATAAATGTGAATACTGTACTTCTCTTTTTACCCAGGAAGAACTGGATGCAATGAACCAGATGGGAACAGAGGAAGAGCAGGCAGAGGAAACTCCTGCAAAAGGGCAGCAGAAAGAGACAGCAGAACAGGAAGAAAGCGTGCAGGAAGCAGCCGTCTATCAGTGCCCGAACTGTGGCGCAGAGATCGTGACGGATGCGACAACAGCGGCATCGTTCTGCTATTACTGCCACAATCCGGTCGTGCTCGGCGGAAGATTATCAGGAGAGTACCTGCCGGATCGCATTATTCCATTCTCTGTGACAAAAGAGGCGGCACTAAAAGGGTTCGAGGGCTACATAGGAAAGAAAAAATTCGTTCCGCGTGCGTTCTTTTCCAAAAAACAGGTGGAGAGTATGAGCGGAGTCTACTTTCCATATTGGATGTATGACACGCAGATGAAAGGGTCGATGCAGGCAGAGGGACGTAATGTCCGCGTATGGTGCACCGGCGACACCGAGTATACGGAGACAAAGCACTACCGCGTGGAGCGGGAAGGAAAGATCAAACTGGAAAACCTCACGGAAAATGCACTGCAAAAGGCAAATTATAAGCTGGCGCAGGGCATGATGCCGTATGATTTTTCCAAGTTGGAACCATTTCAGATGGGGTATCTGTCCGGTTTCCTTGCAGAGAGAAGAGACGTGGAAAAAGAACAGGTTGCTCCTAAGATGAAACAGGAAATGGAGGAAGATGCAAAGCGGTTATTCCGGGAGACGATATCCGGCTACAATTCCGTAACGGTAAACTCTTCGTCTTTCCAACCGCAAAAGGAAAAATGGTCTTATGTCCTCCTTCCGGTGTGGACGCTTACCTATAAGGCAAGAAATGGAAAGATCTATTATTATTCCATGAATGGACAGACAGGAAGGGTTTATGGAGAACTTCCGGTTGACCATAAAAAGCTTGGGCTCGTAAGTGCGGTGTCCGCATTAGCGACACTGATCCTGGCATTGATAGGAGGGTTCTTCCTATGAGAAAAAAGATAAGACAGTTATGTATTGGCATCTTATTTTTATTACTGCCGGTACAGTGCAGTGTAAGTGCAGAGGTATGGGGAGATGTCTACGATGATGCAGGACTTCTGACGACAGAGGAGGGGACTGCAGTCAATGATGAGATCACAACTCTAAAAGAAAAGACCGGATGGAATATCTATGCAGTAACGACGGAAGATGCCGGAGGAAAGACATCGGTAGAGTACGCAGATGATTTCTTTGATGAACATTCCACAGAGGCAGAAGACGGAGTCGCATTGCTGATCGATATGGACAACCGCGAGATCTATCTGTCGACCTGCGGAAAAGCGATCCGTTATCTGACCGATTCAAGGCTCGATTCCATTCTGGATGATGCCTACAATGAGGTATCCGAGGAGAAATACGCAGAATGTTTTAACGTGATGTTAAACGGAGTTGAGAAATATTATGATCAGGGGATCCCGGATGGACAGTACAATTACGATACAGAGACCGGGGAAGTTTCCGTATATCATTCGCTGACCATGGGTGAGATCCTGGTAGCGGTCGTTCTTGCCGTGATCGTATTCTTATGCGTGTATTTTGGTGTGATCGGAACCTACCGGTTGAAGTTCAACAAATATCAGTATGATTTCCGGAAATTCGGAGAAGTAACACTGGATGATAAAAAAGATCTACTGGTCAACAGTACGGTAACACACAGACATATCCCGAAAAATGATGGCGGAGGGTCTTCCTCATCCAACCACAGCAGCAGTAGGCAGAGCAGTACGCATCACAGCAGCAGTGGAAGGAGTCATGGAGGTTCAGGCAGAAAGTTTTAAAAAAAGAGGTTGCTACGGCAGCCTCTTTATGTTATTATCTTCCTCATGAGGACAAATGTTAGCCAGTAAAAAACAGAAAGACAAAATAGGGTAAGAAAGAGGATTAGATTGAACCATGAGAGAAAAAGGTCAATATTTTGTTTTAAAGGAAAAAGCAGTTCCTGAGGTTCTCTTAAAAGTAGTTGAGGCAAAACGATTGATTGATTCAGGAAAGATCGCATCGGTGCAGGACGCGACGGAAAAAGTCGGGATCAGCAGAAGCTCTTTTTACAAATACAAGGATGATATTTTTCCGTTTCATGAGACAGCAAAGGGGAAAACCATCACAATGGTCATCCAGTTAGAGGATGAACCGGGGCTGTTATCTGTGGTATTAAAGACGATCGCAGAGTTTCATGCCAATATCCTGACCATCCATCAGAGTATTCCGATCAACGGGATCGCATCTTTGACACTCAGTGTGGATGTATTGCCGGAAACGGGGGATGTAGCGGAGATGGTAGCGCACATCGAGGAGCAGGAAGGCATCCATTATGTCAAGATCTTAGCAAGAGAATAGGATAAAAACGAGGAGGAAGATTATGATAAAAGCAGCGATTATGGGATATGGAACCATCGGTTCCGGAGTGTTAGAAGTATTGCAGATCAATCAGAGCAGCATTGCAAAGAGGGTCGGCGATGGGATCGAAGTTAAATATATCCTGGATTTAAGAGATTTCCCGGGAGAACCGATCCAGGATAAGATCGTACATGATTACAAGACGATCGCAGAGGATGAGGAAGTCAGGATCGTGGTAGAGACGATGGGAGGCGTAGAGCCGGCTTACACATTCGTAAAGACCATGTTAGAAGCAGGAAAACATGTTACCACATCCAATAAGGCACTGGTAGCAGCCAAAGGAGCCGAGCTGATCGCACTTGCCAAAGAAAAAAATGTCAATTTTATGTTTGAGGCGAGCGTTGGAGGCGGTATCCCGATCATCCGTCCGCTCAATTCCTGCCTGACCGCAGATGAGATCGAAGAGATCACCGGTATCGTAAACGGAACGACCAACTATATGATGACAAAGATGAGCGAAGAAGGCTCTGAATTTGCAGACGTTTTAAAAGATGCACAGGAAAAAGGCTACGCAGAAAAAGATCCGACCGCAGATATCGAGGGCTACGATGCCTGCCGCAAGATTGCAATTTTAACTTCTTTAGTTTGCGGACAGCAGGTTGATTTTGAGGATATCCACACAGAGGGTATTACAAAGATCACAGCAACCGACATCAAATATGCAAAAGCCATGGGAAGAACTATTAAACTGCTCGCATCCAGCAAAAAGACCGAAGGTGGTTACGTTGCAATGGTAGCACCGTATCTTCTTCCAAAGACACATCCGTTATACAATGTCAATGATGTGTTCAATGCAATCTTCGTACACGGAAATGTATTAGGAGATGCCATGTTCTACGGAAGTGGAGCGGGGAAATTACCGACAGCCAGTGCTGTAGTTGCAGATGTGGTAGAGATGGCAAAAAATCTCGACAAGAACATTCCGGTAGAATGGAGTTCAAAGAAATTAGAGTTAGTGGATTATAAAAAATCAAGCAGCCAGTTCTTTGTAAGAACAGAGGGAACCGATCAGGCAGCAGTAGAAAAGGTATTTGGAACCGTTTCTTATGTTGAGGCAGAAGGTGTGACCGGAGAACTTGGATTTGTAACCGGGACAATGACAGAGGCAGAGTTCGAAAAGAAGATGGAAGAATTTAAAGCTGTCAAAGGTTTCATCCGTATGGCATAACGTTTCATACGGTTGACACAGGAGGAGAAGTGTATGAAATATTTAGTAATACTTGGGGATGGTATGGCAGACCGCCCGATCGAGAGCCTTGGAGGAAAGACCCCGTTAGAATATGCCAGAACACCGAAAATGGATGAGTTAGCCGCAAAGGGCGAGATCGGAATGGTACACACGATACCGGACGGCATGAAACCGGGAAGCGATACCGCCAATCTTTCCGTACTGGGATACAATCCGAGAGAGTTTTATTCCGGCCGTTCTCCGCTTGAAGCGTTATCGATCGGCGTTCCGATGAAAGATACAGACATCGCATTGCGCTGCAATATCGTAACACTTTCCGAGGAAGAGGATCGTTATGAGGATCGTACGATCATCGACCACAGTTCCGGAGAGATCAGCACCGAGGAGTGTGCTGTTTTACTTGAAGCAGTAAAAAAGGAACTTGAGACCGATATTTTCCATTTCTATGTAGGAACGAGCTACAGACATTGCCTGATATGGGAAAACGGAGAGGTGCTCGACCTGGTACAGCCGCATGATGTGCTCGGACAGAAGATTGGGGATAAGCTTCCGGAGAATGAAGCACTTCGCACGATGATGAAGAAAAGCTATGACATTCTGGTCAATCATCCGATCAACATTGAGCGCAAGAAAAAAGGCTTAAATCCGGCAAATTCCTGCTGGTTCTGGGGCGCAGGAACCAAACCGGCACTGTATCCATTTACCGAGCGTTCCCATAAGAATGGTGCGATGATCTCTGCTGTCGATCTTTTAAAGGGAATCGCAGTTGGAACATCCATGAAGGTCATTACCGTAGACGGTGCAAACGGTGGTCTGGACACCAACTATGAGGGCAAGGCACAGGCAGCGATCGATGTATTGACCAAAGACGGCTATGATTTTGTTTATGTTCATCTGGAAGGACCGGATGAGATGGGACATCAGGGCAGCGTAGAGAAAAAGGTAAAAGCGATCGAAAATCTCGACAGCCGCATCATAAAACCGATCGTAGAGGGGTTAAAGGCAGCAGGCGAGGAGTTTCGTATGGTTATTTTACCGGATCATCCGACACCGATCTCACTGCGTACCCATACCGCGGATAATGTACCGTATCTGCTCTATGACAGCACAAAAGAGCGCGCAGAGAGCTGGCATTATAATGAGAGAGAAGCAGAACAGACAGACTACTTTGTATCAGAGGGACATAAACTGATCGATTATCTGTTTGAAGCATAACAGGAAAAGGTCTGATGGAAAACGCCATCGGACCTTTTTTATAATGTGAGGAAAGCCCTTGTCCTCAAAAAAACGTCAAAGCCATTTCAAAGAGACAGAAAGTCTGCTACAATAGAGCGAAGAGACAAAGAAACGGAATCTGAATATGATATAAGGAAAGAGAAGATTTTTGGGGGAAGTATCGTGCAGACAGTTCTTCTCGTGATCGCACTTTCCATAGATGTGTTTCTTGCCTGTATGGCATGTGGAACCGAAAAGATCCAGATAAAAAAAGAGGCGGCAGGTACTATCAGTGGGATATGCAGCGGCGTGCTGCTCCTTTCTTTGCTTGCAGGAGGATGCCTGGGGGAGATTGTAAGGGAACGTGATAGGACATTTTTATGTTTTCTTGGATTTCTGCTGATCGGGCTGTACAAATTATCAGAATATACGATAAAGGTATATATCAGAAAAAATAAATTTTTATGTAAATGTGTAAAAATCACATTTTCCCAGCTGAATTTCATCTTAAGCATCTATAATGACCCAGTCGTGGCAGATAAAGACAGATCATCTGTCATGTCAGTGTCCGAGGCAGTGTTTTTTGCACTGGCAATGTCACTGGATGGATTGTTTGGCGGAATATCCGCAGGATTTTTGGAACTGAATATCCTGCTTACGGTGGGACTGAACTTTGCGGTCGGTTTTCTGGCGGTAAAGGCGGGAAGTGGACTGGGGATGAGACTGGCGGCGAGAAAAGAATGGGATTTATCGTGGCTTGGAGGAGTACTTTTCCTGGTACTGGCATTTGCGAAATTGTGTTAAAATAGAACAGCAGAAAGGAAGCGTAGAGAAATGACAGAGATCCAAATGATAGACAGACAGGGCGTAGCCCCGTTTCTGGAACAGGAAATACCACAGCAGATGAGAGAGGCACTGGATGCAGCCGGACTGCTGTTGTGGGGCGCATTTGAAAATGGCGGGATGGCAGCAGTAGCCGGAATGCAGCCGGATGGCGAGATCACGGTTTTGTATGTAACACCGGAAAAGGAAAAGAGAGGCATAGGACTACTGCTTTTAAATGTCATGCGGGATTATGCGATCGCAGTCCTTCAGTTACAGCGGGTAACGATCGAGGTGACACCGGTAACAAGGGCACCATATTTTTACAAAAGAGGATTTGCCATTGCTCTGGCAGAGACAGCTCCGGCAGGCAGTGTGCGCCTCGAAAGCAGACTGTACCGCAGTACGGATGTGCCGCCACAGGAGGGGATTCGTGCAGCAGGCGGTGTGGTCTACGAAAAGAGACGGGTAAGTGCGAAGGCAGTCCTTACCGTGACGGCTGTGATCCTTGCGGTCGCTTTTTTTGTGATCTCCGGCGTGACGATCTATCATCTTGCAGCAGAAAATCCATATACCATACAGGATTATGAGCAGACGATGGAAGAAAATGGAATCTAGAAAAACGAAAAGAATTGCTTTGGCTATCCTGTATAATTTTTATGCAGAAACGTATAAAAATTATACAGGATTTGTTTTGGCAAAAAGGTTGCAAAATACCTGCTGATATGATACACTTTTTACAATTTAGAAATCATGCAGGAAACAGGGGATAGAAGAACTTGCTGTGCCTGCTGTCTCTATATGGAAATCAGGAAAAAACGGCGACGTTTTTTTTTTTGGAAAAAAAGTGAAAGGACAGGGAAACGAATGAAAGCTCATTTAATACTCGAAGATGGGAATGTATTTACTGGAACAAGTATTGGTTCCACAAAGGAAGTAATCAGTGAAATCGTGTTCAACACATCCATGACTGGTTATCTGGAGGTTCTGACCGATCCTTCTTATGCGGGACAGGCAGTGGTAATGACTTATCCGCTGATCGGAAATTATGGGATCACACCGGATATGGAATCAGGCAGACCTTGGCCGGACGGATATATCGTGAGAGAACTCTCAAGAATGCCGAGTAACTTCAGGGAAGAGGGAACCATACAGGATTTCCTGACGAAATATGATATCCCGGGTATCGCAGGGATTGACACCCGTGCACTGACCAAGATCCTTCGTGAGAAGGGAACCATGAACGGCATGATCACTACCAATGAAAACTATAATATAGAAGAAATTATTCCCAGATTAAAAGCATACACGACAGGAAATGTAGTAGACAAGGTAACCTGTAGTGAAAAACGAGTATTACATGGCACAGGAAAGAAGGTAGCACTTCTTGACCTGGGTGCGAAAAACAATATTGCCCAGTCTTTAAATAAACGAGGCTGCGAAGTGACCATTTATCCGGCACACACCACAGCAGAAGAAATCCTTTCAACCAACCCGGATGGCATTATGTTAAGTAACGGACCGGGAGATCCAAAAGAATGTAAAGAAATTATTGTAGAGATAAAGAAATTATACGATTCCGATACACCGATCTTTGCCATTTGCCTGGGACATCAGCTCATGGCATTAGCAACCGGAGCAGATACCCATAAGATGAAATATGGACACCGCGGAGGAAATCATCCGGTAAAAGACTTAAAAACAAATCGTGTTTACATTTCTTCCCAGAACCACGGTTATGTGGTAGATACTGAAACTTTAGACCCGAAGATTGCAAAACCTGCATTTGTGAATGTAAATGATGGTACCAATGAGGGACTTGAATATATTGGAAAAAATATCTTTACCGTACAGTTCCATCCGGAAGCATGCCCGGGACCACAGGATTCTGCTTACTTGTTCGACCGTTTCATCGATATGATGTCAGAGAACTAAGCAGAGAAACACGAAGAGATTGTAGGATAATTTAGGAGGATAGAAATGCCAAGAAATCACGATATCAAAAAAGTATTAGTTATTGGTTCCGGCCCGATTGTTATTGGACAGGCAGCAGAGTTTGATTATGCTGGAACACAGGCATGCCGTTCTTTAAAAGAAGAAGGTGTAGAGGTTGTTTTAGTAAATTCAAACCCGGCAACCATTATGACAGATAAAGATATTGCAGATCAGGTTTACATTGAGCCGCTTACTGTACCTGTCTTAGAGCAGATTATTGCAAAAGAAAAGCCGGACAGTGTACTGCCAACCTTAGGTGGACAGGCTGGTCTGAATCTGGGTATGGAATTAGAAGAAAAAGGAATCCTTGAAAAATACAATGTAAAACTCATCGGTACAACCGCAGAGACGATCTTTAAGGCAGAGGATCGTCAGGCATTTAAAGATACCATGGAAAAGATCGGTGAGCCATGTGCAGCATCCCAGGTGGTACACAATGTAGAGGACGGTATCAAATTTACCAATACCATCGGCTACCCGGTTGTACTTCGTCCTGCTTATACCTTAGGTGGAAGCGGCGGCGGTATTGCGCATGATGAAACAGAACTGGTTGAGATCTTAACCAACGGACTTCGTCTTTCCCGTGTTGGAGAGGTACTGGTAGAGCGGTGTATCGCAGGTTGGAAAGAGATCGAGTACGAGGTAATGCGTGATGCAAACGGCAACTGTATTACTGTATGTAATATGGAAAATATCGATCCGGTCGGTGTGCATACCGGTGACTCTATCGTAGTAGCACCGTCACAGACACTGGGCGATAAAGAATATCAGATGCTCCGTACTTCTGCATTAAATATCATTTCAGAATTAAATATCACAGGAGGATGTAACGTACAGTACGCACTCAATCCGGACAGCTTTGAGTATTGCGTCATCGAGGTAAATCCGCGTGTATCCCGTTCTTCCGCACTTGCATCCAAGGCAACCGGATATCCGATCGCAAAGGTTGCAGCAAAGATCGCATTAGGTTATACCTTAGATGAGATCAAAAATGCGATCACCGGAAAGACTTATGCAAGTTTTGAGCCGATGTTAGACTACTGCGTCGTTAAGATCCCAAGACTTCCGTTTGATAAATTTATCACGGCAAAGAGAACTTTAACCACACAGATGAAGGCAACCGGAGAGGTTATGAGCATCTGCAATAACTTTGAGGGTGCACTGATGAAAGCAATCCGTTCTTTAGAGCAGCATGTAGACAGCTTAATGTCCTATGACTTTACAGCACTTTCCAATGCAGAGTTAAAGGCACAGCTTGAAGTAGTTGATGACAGAAGAATCTGGGTCATCGCAGAGGCACTTCGTCGTGGCATTGATTATGATACCATTCATGCAATTACAAAGATTGATAAATGGTTTATCGATAAGCTGGCGATCCTGGTAGAGATGGAAGACCAGTTAAAGAAAGAACCACTTACTGTAGAACTGTTAAAAGAAGCAAAACGGATTGAGTTCCCGGATAATGTCATTGCAAAACTTACCGGAAAGACCGAGCAGGAAATTCATGACATGCGTTATGAGAACGGTATTGTTGCTGCTTATAAGATGGTAGATACCTGTGCGGCAGAGTTCGAGGCCTCCACACCATATTATTATTCTGTATTCGGAAGTGAAAACGAAGCAGAAGAGACCAATCCAAAGAAAAAAGTACTGGTACTTGGTTCCGGCCCAATCCGTATCGGACAGGGAATTGAATTCGATTACTGCTCCGTACACTGTACCTGGGCATTTGCCAAAGAGGGATGGGAGACCGTCATCGTAAACAACAACCCGGAGACCGTATCCACAGACTTTGATATCGCGGATAAATTATACTTCGAACCACTGACACCGGAAGATGTAGAAAATATCGTCCGTCTGGAAAAACCGGATGGAGCAGTCGTACAGTTTGGTGGACAGACCGCAATCAAACTGACCGAGAGCCTGATGAAAATGGGAGTCAAGATCCTTGGTACCAAGGCAGAGGATGTCGATGCAGCAGAAGACCGGGAACTGTTTGATGAGATCCTTGAGAAGACACAGATCCCGAGAGCAGCAGGTGGTACAGTCTTTACTGCAGAGGAAGCAAAAGAAGTAGCAAACCGTCTTGGATATCCGGTTTTAGTAAGACCTTCTTACGTGCTTGGTGGACAGGGTATGAAGATCGCCTTTAATGATGAGGAGATTGAAGAGTTTATCGGAATCATCAACCGTATCGCACAGGATCACCCAATCCTGGTTGATAAATATTTACAGGGAAAAGAGATTGAGGTAGATGCCGTTTGTGACGGAACAGACATCTTGATCCCTGGTATCATGGAACATATTGAGCGTACGGGAGTTCATTCCGGAGACAGTATTTCCGTTTATCCGGCACCAACGATCAGTGATCATGTGAAAGAGACTATCGTAGAGTATACGAAACGTCTTGCACAGGCATTGCATGTCATTGGACTGATCAACATCCAGTTTATTGCCATGAACGAGGAAGTATATGTCATCGAGGTAAATCCACGTTCTTCCAGAACCGTACCATATATCAGCAAGGTAACCGGTATTCCAATCGTAGATCTGGCAACTAAAGTGATCATCGGAGAGACCATCCGTGGACTGGGTTATGAGCCGGGACTGGCACCGACTGCAGATTATATTGCAATCAAGATGCCTGTGTTCTCTTTTGAGAAACTGCGCGGTGCAGAGATTTCCTTAGGACCGGAGATGAAATCAACGGGAGAGTGTCTTGGTATTGCAAAGAACTTTAATGAAGCACTGTATAAGGCATTCCTGGGCGCAGGTGTGACGTTACCGAAATACAAACAGATGATCATGACTGTAAAAGATGCAGATAAACCGGAAGCAGTTGGAGTTGCAAAACGTTTTGAAGCATTGGGATATAAGATCTATGCGACAAGAAGTACTGCAAAATACCTGCAGGAGCATGGAGTTAATGCACTTCGCATCAATAAGATTTCACAGGAGTCTCCAAATGTCATGGACTTAATCCTGGGACACAAGATCGATCTTGTCATTGATACTCCGACACAGGGAAATGGAGATAAGAGCAGAGACGGTTTCCTGATCCGTCGTAATGCGATCGAGACAGGTGTTTACTGCATCACAGCCATGGATACGGCAAATGCACTTGCACGAAGCTTAGAAACGGCAACCGACACTTTAACACCGATCGATATCGCAAAAGTAAAAAATATCTAAGAAACAAAAACAGCAGTTCTGCAATATGCAGAACTGCTGTTTTTTTATAACGAATAGAATGTAGAAACTAGATCAGTTTCATTTTTTTACGAGGTTTTTTTACCGGCTTTGGAGTTTCGTCAGCAGCAATGACAGAGGCACTGTTCATTAAAGAATCCATTGCCTGTTTCTGGATCTCATCCTGCTTCTGCTGTGCAGCAGCAAGTTTCTTGCGGCGGAAACGGTCAGCCGTTTCCTTGATGTAGGCATCTGCAACGAAATGCTCTAAAGTGTGCTCATCAATGGCGATACGGTTATCCATGGTCTTCATGATATCAACGACCTTTAACGCCTTGTGGATGGCAGGATCGCTCAGATCATAGATGAGGTTGTTGGAGAACTTCAATACCATAGGGCGGGTAAAGTCGGCTGCATTTTCAACCAGAACCAGAGCTTTTTCTCCATCGGACAGATCCACGCAGGCACCAGTAGGAAGAATGTGGATGCACTGTGCAAGGGCAGCGAGTACAAGCGGATTGTAGGCACCGCGTTGTTTTTTCATCTCGGCCATGGCAGCAACCTCGGAGATCGGAGCCTTGTTGATGTTCATGGCGGTCAGATGATCAAATTTATCCGCAGCGACCAGGATATCTGCTAACAGTTTAGTGTTTTCCACTGGTTCTTTGATCTTTAGTGTTTTGCTGTTGCGGAAAACAGCCTGCTGGATGATCTCGAGGGATGGCTTTGGCAGCTGGAAACTGTCATACTGAGGACGAAGTGTTTCATAACCGCGCTCTAAGTTCATCTGGATAAAATCTCTGTCACTGTCTGCAAGATCATTGCCTTTGTCTAAAACAGACTGTGGAACATAGAGATAACCGAAATCGTAGAGCAAAGATGCAGTGATCAGGGCAGCCTTTTCCTGATCCGGGATCCGCATCTGATTAGCGATCAGAGCAGAGAGGATCGCAACGCTGATGGAATGTTTGTAAACAAAATCAGCGGAGCTTCGCAGGTTCTGCGCAAAGTTTAATTTGTGATCCAGCACACCATAGTGGGTCTGGATATCTTTTACCAGCTCAAGCAGGGATGCCGGTGGCTGATTTGCCTGCAAACGGTCAAGATTTTCCTTGATCTTGAACATATAAATGGTCTGGAACTGTTCAAACTGCAGATCCTCCTTGGAAAGCGGTGGAACAGGTTCCGCCGGCTCTAAGATAAAGATACCGATCAGACCGAAATTTTCAATACTGTTGATACCCTGCACAGTAAGGTTCGTATCTCTTTCGTACAATAAAACTCCCATCTTGTTATAGATAGGTTTTGCTAAACGCATGCCGGGTTTTAAATCGGCAGTTTTTACAAATTGCATAATCAATGCCTCCTGTTGAAATTTGTATATCCGAAACCAGATTTTGCAAAAACACAATAATAATATATAATATATCATACGAAAGGACTAATTACAATCGCATATCCATCATTTACAATGAAGGATGACATAGATTGAGAGAAATATGGGGGTAATATGATCGGAAATAGAAAAAGAAAGGTGTGTGTACTGGCGTTACTCTGTTGTTTTCTTATGGGAACCACGTCCTATGCCGCAACGACACAAAAAGAGATCGACAGCACCAAGGACAAGATCACAGACTTACAGAACCAGAAAGAAGAGGCGGAGCAGCAGGTGGATGATCTAAATGATAAGAAATCAGCACTGGAGTCGGACCTGTCCAGCTTAAACACGCAGCTTGGCGATATCGTATCTTCCATGAATGAACTGGACACGCAGATCGGGGAGAAACAGCAGGAGATCGAAGATGCCAAAGAACAGTTAGAGCAGACACAGCAGAAAGCAGACAAACAGTATGCGGATATGAAAGTGCGCATCCAATACATGTATGAAAATGGAAACACCAGTATCTGGCAGCTCCTGTTTGAATCGGAGTCTGTCACGGATTTCTTAAACCGTACCGAGTACGCTGCAGAGATCAATCAGTACGACAGAAATATGCTGACTGCGTTCTGCGAACTGAAAGATCAGATTGCAGAGCAGAAGGCATCGCTTGAGACAGAATTGGCTGATCTGACCGCAATGGAACAGCAGATGCAGGAAAAACAGGAATCGGTAAATACATTAATATCCAATACGAAGAATAAAATAGAACAGTCAAGTGCCGAGATTGCCGATGCACAGTCTGACATCGATGATATTGAGGCAAAGATTGCCAAAATGAAGGCATACGAAAAAGAGTTAGAGATCAAAAAGGCAAAAGAGGACGCGGCGCGCCTTGCTGCCATAAAAAAGCAGGAGCAGGAAAACACTGCAGCATCCTCCTATGTTCCGGCGGAAAGCGATGCTTACCTGTTAGGCGCGATCATAGAGTGCGAAGCGGGCAGTGAGTCCTATGACGGACAGCTTGCCGTAGGAAGTGTGATCGTAAACCGGGTGAGAAGTGCTTATTTCCCGAATACGATTTCGGGAGTCATCTATCAGAGCGGACAGTTTTCGCCGGTTGCAAGCGGTCGTCTTGCCTATCGCTTACAGGCGGGCGTGAGCAGTGGCTGTTTAAATGCGGCGCAGTCCGTTTTAAGTGGCAATGTCACGACAAGCTGTCTTTATTTCAGGGCAAATAATGGTATCATATCGGGCACGGTGATCGGCAATCATGTGTTCTACTAGGGAGAAGAGGGCTTTTTGTTGAAAATAGACAAAAAATCCTCTTTTTAGACACAAAAAACAAAAATGGCATGATAAATTTTTAACAAGAAAAGCGGCGAAAAAGTCAGAAAACAGGGGCGAAAACCGACTTATAGAAAATTTATAATTATGAAATAAAAAGAAAGCTATTGCAATTAAACCCGAAATATGGTAGCATGAAAAAGTAGTAAAAAGCTAGAAAAACAGCTGATACATCAGCTACATACCTGTAAGAACAGGACAAAAATAAAATAGATTCCGCAGAGGAGTCTGTATTTATTTTTTTGCAAAAGATTGTTAAAAAATTAACAGGGTTTTTCGGCAAATTTATTTGAAAAGGAGACGAGAAAATGGCAAAAAAAGTAGTTTTAGCAGGAGCTTGTCGTACTGCAATCGGTAAAATGGGTGGAGCATTAAGTAATACTCCGGCACCTGAATTAGGCGCAATCGTAATCAAAGAAGCATTAAACAGAGCTGGTGTTAAACCAGAGCAGGTAGATGAAGTATTAATGGGATGCGTTATCCAGGCAGCACAGGGACAGAACGTTGCACGTCAGGCTTCCATCAAAGCAGGTTTGCCAATCGAAGTTCCGGCAGTTACCTTAAACGTTGTATGTGGATCAGGATTAAAATGTGTGAATGAAGCAGCAGCACAGATTTTAGCAGGACAGGCAGACATCGTTGTTGCCGGTGGTATGGAGAACATGTCTATGGCTCCATATGCTATGACAAAAGCTCGTTTTGGATATCGTATGAACAATGCAACCATCATTGATACCATGGTAAACGATGCATTAACAGATGCATTCAACCACTATCATATGATGATCACAGCTGAGAACGTATGTGATAAATATGGCATCACAAGAGAAGAGTTAGACGAGTTCTCTGCAAACAGCCAGCAGAAATGTGAGAAAGCGATTGCAGAAGGCAAATTTGACGATGAGATCGTTCCAGTTCCGGTTAAAGTGAAAAAAGAGACTGTTATGTTCACAAAAGATGAGGGACCACGTGCAGGTACAACAGCAGAGTCTCTTTCCAAATTAAAATGCTGCTCTGGCAAAGAGGGCGGACTTGTTACAGCAGGTAACGCTTCTGGTATCAACGATGGCGCAGCAGCAATCGTTGTAATGAGCGAAGAGAAAGCGAAAGAGCTTGGTGTTACACCAATGGCTACATGGGTAGCTGGTGCACTTGGCGGTGTTGAGCCAGAGATCATGGGTGTTGGACCTGTTGCATCTACAAGAAAGGTATTAGAGAGAACAGGACTTTCTATCGATGATATGGATCTGATCGAGGCAAACGAGGCATTTGCAGCACAGTCTATTGCAGTTGCAAGAGATCTGAAATTCGATATGTCTAAAGTAAATGTAAATGGTGGTGCCATTGCATTAGGACATCCAGTAGGAGCTTCCGGATGCCGTATCCTGGTTACTCTGTTACATGAGATGCAGAAACGCGATGCAAAGAGAGGTCTTGCTACACTGTGTATCGGTGGTGGTATGGGATGCTCTACCATCGTTGAGAGAGACTAAGTAAAAAGAAAACTCCCGGGGGAAAATTTCCTCTGGGAGTACATTGTCATATAATTTAGATTAGAACAGAAACATTTATTTTTAGGAGGTAACCGAAATGAAGGTTGGCGTTATTGGTGCAGGAACCATGGGACAGGGCATTGCAAAAGCATTTGCTCAGGTAGAAGGATATGAAGTAGCTCTTTGTGATATCAAACAGGAATGGGCTGAAGCAGGAAAAGAGAAAATCAAAAAAGGTTACGCAAGACTGGTAGAAAAAGGAAAAATGACACAGGATGCAGTAGATGCAATCGTCAACAAGATCACTCCAGGCTTAAAAGAAAATTTATGTGCTGACTGCGACCTGATCGTAGAAGCTGCATTTGAGGATATGGGCGTTAAAAAGACTACATTCCAGGAATTAGACAAGATCGCAAAACCAGAATGTATCTTCGCTTCCAACACATCCAGCCTTTCCATTACAGAGATTGGAAATGGTTTAACACGTCCAATGGTTGGTATGCATTTCTTCAACCCGGCAGACCGTATGAAGCTGATCGAGGTAATTGCAGGTGTGAATACACCAGAGACAACTGTTGATGCAATCAAGAAGATTTCTGAAGAAATCGGAAAAACACCGGTACAGGTAAACGAAGCTGCTGGTTTCGTTGTAAACCGTATCTTAATCCCAATGATCAACGAAGCTGCTTTCATCAAAATGGAAGGTGTTTCAGACATCGCTGGTATCGATGCAGCTATGAAACTTGGTGCAAATCATCCAATGGGACCATTAGAGTTAGGTGATTTCATCGGTCTTGATATCTGCCTTGCAATCATGGATGTTCTTTACAAAGAGACAGGCGACAGCAAATATCGTGCATGCCCATTGATCCGTAAAATGGTTCGTGGCGGCAACCTTGGAGCAAAGAGCGGAAAAGGTTTCTATGTATACAATGCGGACCGCACTAAGACTCCGGTTGATGCACAGTAAAATATAAATTATAGGAGGAAAATGCTCTGCTTCTGCAATGGCAGCTGCATTTTCTTCAAAAACAAGGAGGATTGAAATCATGGATTTCACTTTAGACAAGAAACATGAAATGGCGCGTTCCTTATTCAGGGACTTTGCTGAAACAGAAGTAAAACCGCTCGCACAGGAAGTTGACGAGACAGAGGCATTTCCGGCAGAGACCGTTAAAAAGATGCAGAAATATGGTTTCATGGGAATTCCAGTACCAAAGGAGTATGGCGGACAGGGATGTGATCCTCTTACCTATGTTATGTGTGTAGAGGAGTTATCTAAAGTTTGTGCTACCACAGGTGTTGTTGTATCTGCACATACATCTCTTTGTATCGATCCGATCATGACATATGGTACCGAAGAGCAGAAACAGAAATATGTAAAACCACTTGCAACAGGCGAGAAGTTAGGTGCATTTGCATTAACAGAGCCAGGCGCAGGAACTGATGCACAGGGTGCACAGACCAAAGCTGTTTTAGATGGCGATGAGTGGGTATTAAACGGATCAAAATGCTTCATTACCAATGGTAAAGTTGCAGACGTTTATATCGTAATCGCAATCACCAGCATTACAGAGGACAAGAGAGGCAGAAAGAAGAAAAACTTCTCTGCATTTATCGTAGATAAGGGAGCTCCAGGTTTCTCATTCGGAACAAAAGAGAAGAAAATGGGTATCCGTGGATCTTCTACATATGAGCTGATCTTTGAAGATTGCAGAATTCCAAAAGAGAATATCTTAGGACCAGAAGGAAAAGGTTTCCCAATCGCAATGCACACACTGGATGGTGGACGTATCGGTATCGCTGCTCAGGCACTTGGTATTGCAGAGGGCGCATTAGACAGAGCTATCGCTTACACCAAAGAGAGAAAACAGTTCGGCCGTTCTATTGCACAGCAGCAGAATACACAGTTCAAATTAGCTGATATGGCAGCAAGAATCGAAGCTGCTCAGTTACTGGTATACAAAGCAGCAATGGCAAAAGCTACTCAGAAAGTATATTCTGTAGAAGCAGCAAAAGCAAAATTATTTGCAGCTGAGACAGCAATGGCTGTTACAACAGAAGTTGTTCAGTTATTCGGTGGATACGGATATATCAGAGAGTACGATGTAGAGCGTATGATGCGTGATGCGAAGATCACAGAGATCTATGAAGGAACAAGCGAAGTTCAGAGAATGGTAATTTCTGGCGCATTGTTGAAGTAGTTTAACACCAAATAATACTATAAATTATAAGGAGTGGAAAATACATGAATATCGTAGTATGTATTAAACAGGTTCCTGATA